>Ga0209098_1001654_pt1 | contig 20898 bp, 43 predicted proteins | sample AD_JPNHW1_MetaG_FD_184429 | JGI IMG/M metagenome (GOLD analysis project Ga0209098, IMG submission 184429) | Active sludge microbial communities of municipal wastewater-treating anaerobic digesters from Japan - AD_JPNHW1_MetaG (SPAdes) (version 2) | ecosystem: Engineered > Bioreactor > Anaerobic...
GAAGCCAAACAAATTGTTCCCTGTCCGGTATCTAAGGACCACATCCGCGCGCATAAAAAAACCCCGAGACTTCCTCGAGGTTTTATTTCAGTGTAATACCCGTTAAACCATTTCAACTAAATTATGGTAGATACCCCTTTCGCGTTCACCGTACTGGTCGTACATTTTTTGGTCGGAGTCGTATGTTTTTCTTACAGAACTCAATGAGTGAGTGGTGAATTTAGTAACACCCGAAAAAAGTCCCCATAAATTTTCTCCCTTTTGATTTATTTCACCAACACTGTCAATGTAATACCTGTCCATAAGATTACGAGTACGAGTGGATATTGCTTTGGCGTCATTCAAAAGAACATTTTTAGGAATTTTGAAAAGTTGACGAGTAACTGAGTCACGAATAATATCGTCCAGAGGGGTTTCGGATAATCTTACAATGTTAGTAAAGATTTCCTTTTCGTCATTCAACGCAACCTCAAGCTTCTGACAAATATCCTCGACACGTAAAACCATATTCTTCGTATGACGTACCTTTGTGGTCATCTGTCTGAACGCCCCGAAAAAAGTGTTCATACAACTTATCGTCAAACTTGTTGGGCCGAAGGCTAATGATGTTGAGCCATCAAAAGAGTTAATACCCGTTAAAAATCCCTCAATTCGGTCATTACCCAGTTTTAGGTCATCAGATTTTAACTGAATAAATACTTTTTCGCCTTCCCCGAAAAATCCACCACGATGAATTTCCAAACCTGTTTTGTTTGACACACGATACAAAAGTTCCATGAGTTCATCATTTTGATATGGATGATATCCAACACCACGAATGGATAAAACCTTGTTAGTATCCTCGCGAACAATCGCCATGCTTTCGGGTATTTCAATACCTGATATTGTTTGAATTGTTTCCGTTCTTACAGACCAATCCAATTTTGCTTCTTTTAAAATTTCTTGTACTTCCATTTTATTTATTTATTTTAAATTGTTTAACGTACACAAAGATAAAACTATTTTTTGATACCACCAAATAAAAATGAAATTATTTTTAATAATCTACATTTTTAAGACGTTTTCTCCCTCAAATAATTGATAAAGAGAAGATATATCCTTTTCAACAACATAATCAATAAGAACCCATGTTAATTTAAGAATAATCGAAACTATCATTAAGAATAAGATTAAAAAAAAATTCGGAATGTTTATTAGAAATAATAATGTTTTCATGATTATATTATTTTAATCGTTTAACATATACAAAGATACAAATAATAATTGAAGCTGCCAAATAAAATTGAAACTATTTTTAATTTATTTTCGAAGACATTCCTGAAGATTTTTCGGATCCGGTCAGAACATTTTGTTTGGCTTGTAATACGATATATGAAGCCAAACAAATTTGATAATACCTGGCGCAACCGAGTCTTCATTCGGGATCAAAAAAAGGGGACTTATCGCCCCCTTTTTTTTCATACATGTTAAATTTCAACTTACTCCAGCCCCATTAAAAAGTCATATTGATCGTCCGTTAAATCACCAATAATCAACGTTTCACATTCTTTGTGATAAAAATCCTTACCATCAATTTCAACACATTCAATCCGAGTCACATTTAATAATGCCCCAAGTAAGTCCTTAAAACCCATTCCAGAATCCAATGTCCCATCTAATCCATCTTCGGCAAGTTTTTTTATTTCTTCTAATGATGACCCCTCTAATTTTCTAGACGGATAGTAACCTTCACCACCATCCCAAAATGTACCATAAACAGTACCATTTGCTACAAATCTAACTGATTTTTCTTTGATTTCCATAATGATTTAATTTATTAATATGTAATTTGTTTGAGGTTATTTAGAGTCAATAACTTCAAATTTAACAATTTCGTAATCAACCAATTCAGAATTTTCGGTTTGTAATGTAATTTCGTAGTCCATATCATTAATCACTTCTGATATTTCAATTCCTTCTTCAACGTTAATCATTAACATTGTTTCTAACTTAATATATACTTTTCTCATAATTATATTATTTTAATCGTTTAACATATACAAAGATACAAATAATAATTAAAAGCGCCAAATAAAATTAGATTTATTTTTATTCGTCTATGGTTTTTATTCGTACAAGTTCTAATTTTTTCGGATAAGAGCCGTTTACATATTGTGAATAAGTACCTTTGTTATATAAAGAATAATCCTTTTCATTTTCTGCAATAAAATTAACATCATATAGTGGATTAAATATGTAAAACATATTTCTAACGCCAGTTGGAAAACTTCTGTGTAAAAATCTAACATGAATTAATTTTACATTTCTTATTTTACTAACATACCGTGAATTTATTTCAATGGTATTTTCCGAAAAATAATCTTCAATAATAAAAAACCCCAAATCGTTTTTTCCCACGTATTTACCATAAATAACTTCTTGACTACCACCTATACCTCCGCTACCATAAATAACTTCTTGACTACCTCCGCCACCATTTAATGTATATTCTTTTAGTAATGTAGTTGTTTGTTCCTTATTAGTAATCGGGGAAAATTCAATTCTAATGTTGATTGTTTCCATGTTTATTATGTTTAATTGTTTAACTTCATTACAAAGATACAAATAATAAATGACACTACCAAATAAAATTAGAACTATTTTTAATTTATTTTTCTCCACCAATATCTTCGGGGTCCCTATAATATCCAGCCATGAATGTTGTTTGGCTTGTAATACGAAGCCAAACAAAATGTTGCCCCGGACGGATCTGAAGATGGAATGAACAAAAAAAAAAGGAGAAATAATCTCCTTTTTAATCAACAAATGAATTTTAATTAATCTTTTAAAAATTTTATATCATACAAATTAACGATTATACTCGGGTATTCGTTCAATTTTTCCATCAATAACATTAAACAATTCGTCAAAGTAAATGTCCGTTATGGATTCTTTAACCTTGTATTGATTATTCAATAAATGAACATCATATAAATCCAAAAAATTTAATGTGATTAACACATACCCTTTATGATGGTGCCCGTTGACTTTCATCAATAAACCAACATACCCATAATTTTTTTTAGGTATTCTTAATAGTTTAGAAACCCCCCAACTAAAAAAACCCCAAAGATTTGTTCCCTTCAATACTTGTAATGTTTCATCGGGATTAAAACTTCTACAAGTTAATTTCATCATGTTGTCATAAGATTCTTGTTTCATAGTCGTATTGTTTAATTGTTATAGATAAAATGTTTTTTTTTCAAATTGCCGAATAAAATTTCAACGTATTTAGAATAGTCCTCCATTTCTTTTTATAAAATTATTCATCATAATATAGGAATCAAAATTTTTAGGATTTAATTTCCATCGTTCATACCTTATTAACAATAGACAAATTGTTTTTAAAAAACTTCGTTTTGGCTTCATAATAGTATGTTTTAATTGTTTGACATATACAAAGATAGTCATAATTCTTGAAACTGCCAAATAAAAATAGAATTATTTTTGATTTATTTTTTCGGTGGGATACCATCCAGATTCGACAGGGAGATTTTGTTTGGCTCTGAAAATGTAATACCTTGTCGAAGCTAAACAAAATGTCGATCTGGAAGGATCGTCTAAATTTCAAACAAATTTGGTAAAATTTTATGCTAATACGAAGCCAAACAAATTATTCCCATCCCGTGACGATGGTCATATACTCGTGCATAAAAAAAAGAGAGTTATAAACTCTCTTTTCTATTTATTAATCAAGTATTACCATAGATTTTAATTCATCAGCCCTTTCTTCATCGGAAAAACGAACAAATATATTAATCAAATTTTTGTTTATTTTTTTAGTTGATAGAATTTCGCCGTGGTTTTCATTAATAAAATTAGTAATACTGTCGAATTGTTGATATTTTATATTTAGACTAACTCCATATTTACTCATATTTTAAAATAATTTAACATCGGATAATACTGTTGGATAAGCGAAATACTCACCCGTAAATTCGGGATTTTGCTTTTTCAGAAAATCAATATCTTCCTTAAGCTCATTTTCGGTTACACTTCGTAATGTTGAGCACCAAGTATTGTCATCTGAGACAATAATATAATCTTTTTTTTCCATATTATTCTACATTTTGTTGGATTAATAGTTGTTATAAATTAACTGGTTTTCCTACATTATAACTAAGAACCAAGTAAAAATGTATCATTTTCAAATTTATTTGGTCTGCTCTGCTAAATGTTTCTAATAAATCATTATTAAGGAATGCTTTTACAAAACCACCAGGATTTGTGTCTATTCCCCATTTATTAGCTAATATATTAGCCCCAATGGAAATAACATGTTCAATTTCGTCTGAGGTTAAGTCATTTAACCCGTAATTTGAATAATTGTTAAGAATATAATCTTTTACAATACTCTCTATACGTTTTATTTGTTGATTTGTTATCATTTTCTTTATGGTTTAATTGTTTAACTTCATTACAAAGATACAAATAATAAATGACACTACCAAGTAAAAACAGAATTATTTTTAATTTATTTTTCCTTATCTAATCTCTTCAAGGCCCCAGATTCTCCATATCGGAATTTTGTTTAGCTTGTAATACGACATACGAAGCCAAACAAAATGTTGACCCGGGCGGATCCGCAGATGGAATGGGCAAAAAAAAAGGAGATATAATCTCCCTTTTTAATCAACGAATGAATTTTAATCTTCTGGAACAAATAATAATCCCTCCGTTAAACATTCATCCTCATCGTAAAACCCCCAACAACTTTCAATAAGATTATCATTTTCGTCTGTTACTTCGTAACCATAAACATCGCCAGTTAAGTATTTGTCATAAGTTTCAACTTCACCGATTAATAATTTAGTTACTTTTTCACGAAGTTTTTTGGATATACGTTTTACTCCGTATTCCTTACGAACATCGTTTTTACTTACAAATATAAAACCGACTTGTCCAGAGTCCCACCGACAACTAAAGCCAGTTGTGTTCATTGTAATGCCAGAGTGGTCGTAAAGATACAAAGGTAAAATCACGCTCACATTCTCCTCTCTTATAATGTCAGAGCTCATTTCGTCCCAACTATCATAATTGTGAAAATTATAGTTATGTTTGTCACCCAGATTGTATCTTTTGTGAAAACATACCATTTTACCTAAATTATCGTCTTCACGGGGGGAATTAGGCTCCTCGTCCCGTACCACTTTAACTGTGTATTTACCAATTACTTTTTCCATGTTTATCATTTTTAATTGTTTAACGTACACAAAGATAATAATAATTTCTGAAACTACCAAATAAAAATAGAATTATTTTGTTTTTATTTTTCGGGACATTCCTGAAGTTTTTTATGCCCCATGATGGTAACATTTTGTTTGGCTTATTACTTTAAAACGCCTAACGGCTATTGCTTATACACTTTGTTATGAGATGGTAACATTTTGTTTGGCTTATTACATATGAAGCTAAACAAAATGTTGATCCGGACGGATCTGCAGATGGAATGACGCAAAAAAGAAACCCTCGATGATTTCTCACCGAGGGTTTTGATCCAAACCTATTAAACAATTATTCTTTTTTGACGACTGGACTATAATAACTAATCACTGTTTGAGAATACTCTACACTATGTAAAGTGTCCACGTGTCGACCTCCACTATAACGATTTGTAGATTGATAAACGACTACTTGATGCGAGCCAACGAGCGTCCAACCACGTTGAATTAATTCCTCTACTTTTTTGCTAAGCTCATCTATTGATTTGCTTTTGATTATTTTGTATTCCATTTTATTTTTTCTTACTTAATGTGGTACTTTTGAGAAAAGTATTCAACCACTTCTGGTATATACTTTTTATAGTATGGTTGATTATACATACACCAGTTTTTTAATTCTTTTTTAGTCGTTATTATCGGAAACCAAGATTTACCCATTAGGTTCATTTGTAATAAAAAATCTAAATCGTCAATGAACATTTTAACTGTCCATCCTTCCCAAATAACTTTATTTAAATTAATTTCTTTTTCCATGATTGTAGATTTTTAAGTTTGACATATACAAAGATAATACATTTATTTGATATAACCAAAATTTTTGTAATATATTTTCAAATTATTTTTTCCTGAAGACACCATGGATCCGTGTCACGAATATTGTTTGGCTTGTAATACCTTACATCAAAGCCAAACAAAATGTTACCCCGGACAAGAAGACTGGACATCCATAGCAAAAAAATCCCCTTACAGAAATAACCGTAAGGGGATTTTCATAATCTATTTATTTTATTAGTTTATATATTATATTTTTTATTTAGTCTGGTCTCTAATCCTTCTCATTGGTTAACGGTCTTATATTGTTTATAATTATTATATATCTATATTCCTCTTTTTATATTTTGGGTGGAGGCGTATCTACTTCAATTAAGGGTGAAATGTATTTTTTCAGTACATATTTTGAATACGTCACAACTATTTCCCAAGCCATCACTTCTATGAAGATGAACGGGTTAAATCTCTCATAATATGTGAAGTAAAATGTAGAGTCCATTTGTGTTTTTTTATTGATAAACAAAGATACTAATAATAATTGAAACTACCAAATAATACTATATTTTTTTTTTGTAAATTAAACCACTTAATAAATTGAACACAATTATAAAATGTAATACTTATAGGTGTAGTAAGCTTCATATCGGAAATACAAGTGAATAATTTCCATTCAAAATCAGTACATTCATCAATAGTCCTAAATCCTATCACGGAAATGATTTTGTTAACAATAGGTATTAACCAATCCCACGAAGAATGAAATTTTAATTGGCTATCAAAAAACAAATCACTGTCTTCGCTAAACCCGTGTAGGATTATTGAGTGATTAAAAAATTTTTCTTCTGCGTAGAATTCTGCAATTAATATATTTCCCTCTAAAATTTCCTGCTGTGACATAATTTTATAAATTAAAATAAAGACACTAATTATATTTGATTTCACCAAGTACTTCTTGCAGTATTTCGTTTAGTTTTTCTTCTGGTAATCTATATCTATATCCTTCTTTATATGACCTGAATTTATATGTAGCCTTATAAAGTCTGACCTCTATTCCATAACCGTGTTGCATAGGATAATCGTTAAAATACTGAGCCCAATAGTAATGATTATTTTCTCCGCAAGAGTAATCATCCCCATAAGGATAATACTTTTTTAATACTTCTAACATCACTTCTTTCATGTTGTTTGATTTTTAATGATTTAACTTCATTACAAAGATACAAATAATAATTGAAGCTGCCAAATAAAATTGAAACTATTTTTAATTTATTTTCGGGGACGACCCTGAAGATTTTTCGGATCCGGTCAGAACATTTTGTTTGGCTTGTAATACGATATATGAAGCCAAACAAATTGTTCCCTGGCCAGATTTGGGCCGAATATGGACAACATCCGTGGCATAAAAAACCCCTCGTTGAATTTAATCAACAAGGGGTATCGAAAACAATTATGTCAAACCATTATCGACCCATTAATTGAACCTCATTTAAAGTGTGGAAACGTACCATTTTTTTAACCTCGTCAACGGTTAATTTCGTGTCAAGACTATTACCAGTTTCAAAATCAAAGCCAAGTATTAACCCGTTACCTGCAAGTGGCTGTGGGTAAGTATTAATCATAAAAAATTTTGAGTCCCGATCAAGGTTTAACAAACCCTCATCGTCAACATAAACATCCTCATTTTCTCCAATGGAAACAACATCTAAAAATTCACATTCAATAAAACCACTAATCGTTTTGTAATCACCTACTTCTACTTCGGTAATTGTTTCATTTTTCGAATTAATTAATATACCTTTCATATCTTTTTAATTAAATTGTTTAACGTCATTACAAAGATAATACAATTATTTCAATCTGCCAAATAAAATTGAAACTATTTTTAATTTATTTTCATCCGCCAAATTCTTTGGCGGACAGGATCCCCTTATCGAAATTTTGTTTGGCTCGAATGTAATACCTGACATTGAAGCCAAACAAATTTTACCATCCGGAATCCTGAAGAATTTGTGGATAAAAAGAAAACCCCACGTTTCACAACGTAGGGTTTCAAAAGAATATAATGAAGAGAAAGTCAAACCTTTAATAATTTATCTGTCACCGCAATCTAAAAGATAATCCATGCCATCGTCATAATTAGCAATTCTTTCTTCATAATATCGTGCATTTGCAGGACTTATTCTTGTCGTATTGCAACGTTTTTGAGGGGTAACAGTATTCCAGTATTTATCTTTGCAAATTGTTCCACCCTTTGTTTTGCAAAATACCTGCTGATAAGTCTCCTTGATGAACTTTGTCCCGCAAGACGGACAAATACATTCGTCACCGACTTTTGCTTCCTTATTTGTTTTCTTAGACATGTTATTTTGAATTAACAATTTGTTTTAATCTTTCTTTGATGTTATGTATTAATACGGTTTCAGATACATTTTCGGTTACATATAAAATAATTGTATCCGTTTCTTCTACCATATAAAAGTATTGTGAATAATCCGATATTATATTATTAATAAATGACATTAAATCGGATTTGTAAATTACATTTGTGTATGTAATTAATTTAACTATTTTTATCATAATGATTTATATTATGTTTGACATATACAAAGATACTCATAATTCTTGAAACTGCCAAATAAAAATAGAACTATTTTTAATTTATTTTCGAAGACATTCCTGAAGATTTTTCGGATCCGCCCGGGTCAACATTTTGTTTGGCTTGTAATACGATATATGAAGCCAAACAAATTTTACCATCCGGAATCCTGAAGAATTTGTGGATAAAAAGAAAACCCCACGTTTCACAACGTAGGGCTTCAAAACATTATTAATTATAAAAAGAAAGTCAAACTTTTAAATTTAAATATATTAATCTACTAATAGCTAAAAATGTTAGACCAACTAAGAGTAATGAAAAACTGTGATTGTCAAATGAACCAATCATAGATTGAATTCCAAAATAACCACAACACACCATAAGAATTATTTTCTGTGTCATATTATCTTAAAATTGTGTCATTAACATTATAACTCTCAACAATCGTCTTAACAATACTACAATCCTGAAAATGAACAATACTGTCATTACTGATTACTATCATTCCACCACCATTGATTTTACCATACAGTATAACTGGTCGAATAAGACCGTTTAACTCGTGAGTGACAAATTCATCGTAATTTATATCCATTTTTTTGGATGTTTCTACACGATGGATTTCATGTTGTTTTCTACTTCTGGATGTACAACCGACAAATAAAACAACGACTAATGATAATAAAAATAACTTTCTCATATTGATTATTATTAAATTGTTTATACAAAGATAATACATTTATTTCAATCTGCCAAATAAAAATAGAAGTATTTTTAATTTATTTTTGCCCATTCCATCTGCGGATCCGCCCAGGTCAACATTTTGTTTGGCTTCGAAAATGTGATACCACAGATAGAAGCTAAACAAAATCTTGACATCGAAGGTCTTCAGATGTAAGACAAAAAAAAAGGTTAACTTTCGTTAACCTTTCGTATATTGGAATGTTGTTTATTCTACAACGTAGTGAATACCATTTAAGGATAATTCCCGTATGTTTTCAATTTTAGGTGTAATAACCATAACTTTTCTGTCTTGTTCCTGACGTGAACTTTCAGACGATTTTACCAAAAAGTCGTTCAGTAACCGTAAATCAGTTTCGTTCATAGGTTCACCATTTTTCAGATATTCAACTTTGGGTTTCACTTCATCAAATCTTTCTACCATAAGATAGTGAACTGATTGTGTCTTATCGTCAACCAAAACACATTTAGAAACGTGAGTTTTTCCACTCGGTTTGAAAGCTTCAAATGTACCCTCAACACCCTCTTTTTCCATGTTACTTTCAACCCTTGTTTCGTAATCGTTTCCTATAAGATAGTTACAATTTGTTACTTTACGAACAGAAAACTTTTTACTCTCCTTATCATAAAACGGATTATTCGTTTTATTCATTTTTGGTTCAGTATCCATTGTAACATTAATAAACGTGGACTTTTCAACTTGTTTCAAAACATTAACAAGCTCATTAACAGATAATTTAACGATTGTTTGATTTTCAGTTTTCATAAAATTTAATGTATTAAAGTTTGACATTGAATAACACTACAAAGATAATAAAACTTTTTGAAACTACAATAAAAAAATGAATTTATTTTTATTTTTTTTTTATGTTATAAAACATACGAAAAAGTTTGGAAGTTTGAATTATATTATTTATACTTTTGCAAAAAGTATAAATAATATAATTCAAAAAAATATTGTTTGGCTTTGCCGAGCTAAACAAAATGTAAAAATACACGGGTCGGAAGTTATTTTTATTTTATTTAAAAGTTTAACTAAAAAAATTTGGATATGTCAATTTTTTTGAGTTACTTTGTACCAAGTCATTCAAGAAGTCAAACCTAAAATAAACTACAATGGAAACTTACAGTAAGGAATTTATTCAAGAAAAGTTAAAAACCGACAGACAATGGATGGAACGTGGTCTGATTGTCTTATATCAATTCCAAACCAATGAAGAAAAAAATTCAAGGGAAACGAAATTTCAAAACGGAATGGGTTTTAATAGTTCCGACAGTCGATACTTATCGTGGGTGTCTGAATGGTTGTTAAAGTCAAGGTATAATCACCTTAACGATAAACATTTTGAAAAGGTAGGTAAAATGTTACCCAAGTATTGGGGACAAATTTTAAGATTAATAAAAGAAAAACAAGGGGACGGATAGTCCCTTTCTTTTTTTTCCTTCGCAGATAATTTTGTTTGGCTTTATTAAATAACATAATGATGCTAAACAAATTCAACGACTTATTTTAAGACGTTTTAAGACCATCAATTTGTGTGTGGATAAACAACACCACTTCATATAGTAAGTTTAACACGTGTAAAATATGACCCCTTAAACGACCCCCTAACAGTACCCCCATACCCATCCCCCCGACAGTACCCCCATACCCCTCCCCCCTGCCGTATCCCCCCTTATATACCCCCTTTTTAACATACCTATACAGGGGGTCAATGCCGTGAGAGAAATTTTCTGGAAAATTTTGGGGTTTTTGTAAAAGTGAAAAAAAATTGGGGTAAAATTTTGTAAATTCGGAAATTATGTTTATCTTTGTGTCGTAAAAAAAAATAAGTAGAATGAATATAGAAATAAATGAAATTAAAAAATTGAATTATGAATACAGATTTTAAAACTCCGCAAATAGGAACAACATGTCCGGTATTGACAAATGAAAATTATGAATATCATTTGTCTGGTGACTGTAATCCTTATTGTATTTGTTCATTAAACAATTTACCTTGTAGAGGAAGAGTAATTGAAGATCCTGAAGATCAGACAAGTAGATTTATTAGCATGGCAAAATGTATGATTAGTGAATCGGTAATAAAAAGATGTCCTGTTTATGGTTTGTCAAAGGAAACATTTGCTTTAATCATAAAAGAAAAAATGCAAAAAGAGTTAGACGAAAAACTCAGAAATATCGGTATTAATAAATAAAATATTTTGATATAAAATTTTGTAAATTCGGAAATTATGTTTATCTTTATACTGTAAAAAACAGAATTATGGAAAGTTGCAAAAACATGTGTTCAAACTTAATAAAGATATCTGACGACAAATATATGGTCCGATGGCAAGAAGACGATCAATTTGGTGAGGTAACGATGATTTGGGATACTAATCTTGGTAAATTGATTGTTGACACTGAAATGTTGGGAATAGATTCATTTATTAATATAGTAAAATCGTTGAATAATTGATAAAAACATTATAGAGGTTAAAAATAATAAAAAATATAATGATTATGAAATATAAAATTTTAATTTACGGAACGATAATTTGTCAATGTTTAGTATTATCTTCCATACTTTTTAATTCTTGTTGTGACACCTGTGGTACGGAGAAGAAAATTGGTGTAGTAGTAGAAGCTACGGTAGTACCAACAAGTTTTAATGAATCTATTAAAGTACAGGTAAGAACAAATGACAAATTTTTCGTAGTGTATGGTCTTCCTCAGTTAAATATTGGTGATAGTATCACTGCAAGAATGGATGGTGATGGCGTATCTGAAATAATGGACTGTAGAGGTAAATGGTTTGATGTGTATTAATATGGTTACTAACGTCTAATGATAAACAATAGTTTTAATTTTAAATGGATATGATCATATTTGTTTATTTTGTGGAAACGAAATAGAATCCCGATATGAAGACTATTATGAGTATTATGAATGTAATTGTCCTGACGCAATTAAAAATAGGGAAATATCAGAACATATAAGACAATTAGAAAGTGAAAGACCGACGCCTAAATTTATGATAGTAAAAAAAGACGTTCTTTATGAAAACAAAAAGATTTGATAGTTCGGAAGGTAATGTTTGGAAATATGTATTTGACTTTGAAAATGCAGTTGCAGAAGCAGTGCTTTATAAATATGAGGACTTTTATAAAAGAACCGTACTTTGTGTTTCTGTTCAAAGTGGTTGCCCTGTTGGTTGTAAGTTTTGTGGAACTGGGAAAAAGTTTATAAGAAACTTAACCAACTTGGAAATAGTTGCACAAGTAAAACATTGCCTTAAAGACATGAATATTGAAAATGTTAATTCGGCTGGCGAACGTTTCCAAATAATGTTTATGAGTATGGGTGAACCGACCTTAAACATTAACAACGTTATTAATGCAATAAAAGACTTAAACAACCTATACCCTAATGCTGAATTACTTATTTCGACAATGGGTGCAAAAAACAATACAGCTTTTGAAAAGCTATTAAAAGTAAGTATTGATATACAAAAAGTTGGTTTGCAATTTTCGGTACATGAAGCATTTGAAGATAAAAGAAACCAATTAATACCATTTAAAAATAAACTGAATTTACGTGAAATGCGTGACTTTGGTATTGAATGGAATATCCAAACTAAACGCCCTGTTTATGTTAATTATTGCATTGGAGAGACGAACCAAAGCAATGAGGAAATGGATAGACTTAAAGACTTATTTAGCCCTACTGTTTTCAATTTTACATTTTCGGTTATTTGCTCTGCCGATGAAAACATGAAAGATAAAGGATATAGAGAACTCAATAAAATAAATACCATCACTTCATCATTTGTAGAATGTGGGTATAATGTTCGAGTTTTCGACCCCGCTGGTCAAGATGATATTGGGGGCGGGTGCGGGCAATTGTGGTACGTACAAAAATGGATGCGTGACCATCATTACCGCTAATGTTACTCAGATATATTTAGGTTTTCTTTTTAACATATACACTAAAATAAGATAAGAAGATGAAATATTTAAAAACACGAAATAGGTTGAACGAAGCATCAGAAAACTTGAATATATCTGATGTTATGAAATCGTTGTCTGTTGAAGAACAAGAAATGATTCGAAAAGGTAAAAACCATTGGTCTTTAGACATACTTAGTAAAAGACGTGGTGGATATGTAGATAGTAGGACAATAAAAGAACTAATTGATAAAGTTGTTGAAAACACTTGGACACAATCAAAAGTCTTTTATGGAAATAGAAGTGATGACAATGTTTCATAACGACAGCACTATGTGCATTTGGCGACTTGTCGCAATGCACGGAGCTGTCAAGTTATAAAGCCAATGCACATAGAGCCGTGTTATGGCTTAGTGCTTTTCTTCAATCGAATTATTTCTTTAAAAATACAAATAAATCAAAATAAGATGAACATAATTAAAAGAATTACAGACAAATTACGCAGGAAACCTTTATTGGTTAAACCTGTTGTTACCAGCAGTTATGCTACAAAATTAACCGATTATGAAGTAAATAAAATGAAGGAATTAAAATCAAATACGGTAAGATTTACAAGCGGAGGTGGGATTGGTGTTGGTAAAGAATGTTTAGTTGGTGATAAATGGATTGATATTACAGATTATAATTGCTGGTAACGTAATTCAGCTATGTTTAGGCTGGGATTTACGAGTACTAACTTATCAAAATACATAAAATTATGAACGAAGAAAAAAGACTTAAAAAAGCAGAAACACCCAGATTAAATATAGCTGGTGTTATAGCCAGTAGGGGATTTTTAGCACAAATGTTTAATCGAAGCACTAAAAGAAAAATTAAAAAAAGAGAAGGGGTGGAAATAAATAAAATATACACAGGAGATAATTTGGAACTACTTAAAATGTTTCCTGATAACTCTGTTGATTTGATTGTTACTTCACCAAATTACAATAATTGGAGAAACAGAAGGACACAGGCAAGTAGGAAAGATTTTTGGGAACGAACCAATATAACTTATGATAATTGCACCGATAAAGAAGACGATGAAACTTACGAAGCAAGACAAATAGAAATCATAAATGAAATGGTAAGGGTTCTAAAACCAACAGGAACAATATGCTATAATCACAAAGACCGCATATTTGAATTTGAAGTAAAATCTCCTTTGGAATGGATTTTGAAAACAAATGCTAAATATAGACAGAGAATTACTTGGGATAGATGTGGGATGCAAGCATATAACCCTGTTAGATTTTACCGAGTTGATGAAGATATTTACATACTTGGTAAAGAAGCAAAAGGTTTTACTTGGAATAAAGAAGCCGCAAAATATCTAAGTGTTTGGCGAATTGTTCCAAACAAAAATATTTATGGACACAACGCTACTTTTCCAGAAGAACTTGTGAAAAGGTGTATTGAAGCGTTTACCAATGAAGGAAATGTAGTTTTAGACCCATATAACGGAACTGGTACAACAACGAAAGTTGCTTATGAAATGAAAAGAAATTTTATCGGAATTGATAATTCTGAAAAATATAATGAAATAGCTAAAACTCGTATTAAAGAGTGCGGAGGGTCTTTTTTTAATTTTTCTAACACAAACAAATGAAAAACAGAAATTTAAATCATTCAGACGACTGGGCAACTCCAAAGGATTTATACGACAAATTAAATTCGGAGTTTAATTTTGATTTCGATCCGTGTCCGTTAAATTCGGACTTTGACGGCCTGAAATTAGAATGGGGAAAATCAAACTTTATTAACCCACCTTACAGCCGTGAGTTAAAAGAAAAGTTTGTAAAAAAAGCAATTGAAGAATTTCGCAAGGGGAAGAAATGTGTAATGTTATTGCCTGTTTCAACTTCAACGAAATTATTTCATGATCATATTTTGCCGAACGCAACAGAAATTCGATTTTTAAAAGGTCGAGTTAAGTTTTCTGGAACGAATACAAAAGGTGAAACTGTAACGAACAAATGCGGAATGCACGATTCAATGGTCGTTGTTTTTTTGCCTTGAACATAACAACCAAAAATATAGGCAATAGCGGTATGCGGTGATGAACACTTTATGCTCATATTTTTGGTGGTGCGGGTGATAATGCTGGATATCAGATACAGTTAGCTAATGCCTATATTTGCTTGTTATGCCCCGTTTTTTCTTCTTTTTCTGTTAAACTTTCTTAATTGGCTGAAAATACTTTGCTTTTTGTTTGTATAAACAAAAACAACGATGTATCTTTGTATCATAATAAAAAAAAACAAAACACAAAATGAAAGCAAAAAAATACATTGACTTAAGCAATAAAGTTTCAAGTATTATTTTCAGATAACCCATTTTAAACGATAAAATTATGGCAACAACAATTAAAGGAAAAGAAGTAGAGCAAAAAGTTGTATATGAAATAGAGTACAACGATGGTAAGAACCACGGGTTAGGATGGATTAACCCAGTCCACAACGATGGAAAAATGGTTGATATTCTGTGTTATAATGGTGGTGTGACATATAAGTACATACAGGATGTTACTTTTTTACGTAAATATAGATACTAAAAGGGACTTTATTGGCTATGTTACCGCCAGTTAATTTTTAAAAAATGAAAAATAAAAAAGAAATTGAAAAAAGACTTGCACAGTTAATTGAACGAAAAGAAACATTGACTGAAATATATAATGAAACGATATCCCAAATTGATAATTGTCCAAATCAATTTGAAAATAAAGAATATCAGATAATTGATAAACAGATAATACTTTTGTCCTGGGTTCTGTCTTAGTTGGCGGTAACGGTTCACGGCTTAGCTAGGTTGTGGACTTTGTAAAACTATCGCTGAAATTTATTACTAACGTTATATAGAATTACGAATGAACAATTCAGAACAGAAACCACGATCTTGCCAAACCGATGTTATGCGATGTGGGTTATCAGAAGCAGAATTTACAGAACGTGAACTGCTTTTAGAATTACAACGCAATAGTCAGAGGTGGTTTAGTCAACAAGAGTTTGACAGATTGAAAGAGTTAAGCAACAAAATGTTTGCGAATGCTAGGTCTCCCCATATCGCATAACGGTTGGGTATATGAGCCGTACCCATAACACTAACTTCAAAATTAAACAGTAATTTTAATAGGGTATGGCTTATATACCTTGTTAGCAAATCGTAAAATTATGACTGAAAAAGATATTTTAAAATTAGTAGAAGAAACATTTAGCGAGGAAATTTCAACTTCTTGTGCTGAAACTCTATTAGGACTTGAAAGTTGGATTGACGGTAAAGAAGCATTTATGGAAAAGTTAGCAGAGAAGTTGAAATTGTTATTTGATGAGAACGACTTATGAACGAAGAAAAAAACAATCAAAACACCACTGAACAGGCGGTTAATTATACTGCTTGTTGTGCGCCAGTACGGTTTATTAACGATTAATTTAAAATGAAAAAGATATTTGCACAATTAAAAAACGGATTACCAATAAATGTTGATGTTCAAAATGCTATTGATGGATTTGAATATTTAGGTTATGATGTTGTTGGATTTACATTAGAAGATGTAATGAGTGGTAAGATGGATTATAGAGCAAGAAACAACCCATTTGTAGGTTCTATTGACGGAATGACTATGTTATTTAAAAACATTGGTAAATACCCAACTCCAATTGATTTTCCAGAAAGTATAGTAAGTTCTGGATTATTAAATAGAAAGGTAGTAACAATGAAATTAAACGATTTTGTTGATGCTTTTAAAAGAACACAAAAACCTATGTTTGTGAAACCAGTTCAAACAAAATTATTTGATGGTGCTTTGATTTCAAAAGAAGAACATTTGTCGTATTTGAAATTAGAAAATTGCGATGTTTTAGTTTGTGAACCAATTGAAATATTAAGCGAACACAGAGTTTATGTACATAATAGGAAAGCGGTTTATTCTTGTAATTATAGTGGGGATTTTAGAATTAATCCAAACTTTGAATATGTAGATAAGTTGATTGAAGTATATAAAGAGCAACCAATATCTTATACTATTGATGTCGCTATTTTAAAAGATGGTTCAATGACTGTCATAGAATTTAATGATTTTTGGGCGATTGGTTCTTACGGATTATATTGTATTAATTATGCTCAAATGTTACTTGACCGATACTGCGAAATTGTTTCAATCGAAGCACTTCCGTAGTATTGGTGCTAACGGTTGAGTGTAAAAAATCGTTTTAATGTTTTTTACACTTTGTTATGGTTTAGTTGAATTATTGTTTTACCTTATAAAAAATATAAAATGAAATTAATAGGAAAAAAAGGAATACCAACAGATGTATTTGATGGCAATCCAGCAATTAGTAATGATAAACTAATTTTAGTGAATGGTAGATTTAAACGAGGGTATTACTCATACGCAACTAAAAAATGGCTTTGGATTGAAGAGTTTAAACGCATAATTGATGGATTAGAAGGTGATGATGAACTAATTTGGTTTGATATAGAAAACTAAAAACAATAATTCAATTAACCATAACGTTGAAGCATTTGTGTTTGTGGCGGAATTTGAAAAACGTCAGTTCAGCCATTGCACAAAGCCAAATAGCGAACAGAAGGTGAACACCTGCGTACAGTCCGCCGACATAACACAAATGCAGTGTTGGTGGCATGTGCCGGGTAATTAATAACAACTTAAAAATTGAACGATGACTATTAAAGAACTAAAAGAAAAGATTGCAAACCTTCCCGATAATATGGATGTGTTTGTAGCTGAACGCAAAACTGAATTTACTTACGGGCTTGTCAATAGTGCTTTTGTGAAGAAAATAAACTTCATGGAAGAACCGAACGGAGAAGTCTTAGCACAGGATAACGTGCTTGTACTGGATGAGGAGTAGGCATTGCCACCAACGGTTTACGGTAGCACGTAGTACGGGATTAAGTACCATGTCATTATCAATCGAAACAAAACTTAATAGAATGCAGTATAATTCAAATAACCACTAACACCCGTATTACTGCTACCGTGTGTTAGACAACGTTTATTATTATGGAACAAATAGAACAACTTATTGAAGATTATAAAAGAAGGTTAAAAACAGCAGAAAATATGCTTAAAAACTGGGAACTACCAAATAAAAAAGAACGATTGGAAACTAAAGCAAGTTGTTATCGAACTTTTATAACAGAATTAGAACGTGCGAAGGCTTCTTTAAATGTTGCCTAACGACATAGCAGCTATGGTTTAGTGCCGGAAGCATTACACAAATTTTAGGACGAGAGCAAAACCAGTAATTAATTTTTGTGCGTGGGTTTATTAATTATTAATATTTAAAACATAAACAATGAAAGAAGAATTATTAAAAGAGATTAAAATTAAACGTTCAGAACTTGAAGTTCTTGAAAACAAATTGAAATCCATAACGGATTCAGAAGAAAAAAATGTACGTGATAGAATTTCAAAAGCTGAAAGAGGGCAGGGAGATTTCAAATTAGACGAATTGGTTTTCTCGGCTGGTGCAAGGTGCCATTGCGGTGCAGGATTGTGTTATCCTAAAGATATTGGTGTAAATGGGGCTTGGTTTTGTTCAGATATACTACTTGGGAGAGCTTTGATACACGAAAATGCTGTTCAACATGATAGTCCTATGTTTTTTGCACTTTATGAAATTAAATCAGAAAATCAGCCGTCTGCGAATGGTAACACTACACGACCTGACAAATAAACAAAACGGCTTTGAAAAGCCGAGAGCGTGGATAAAAAATTAATTACGTAGTTGTTTATCATTTGTTATGTGTAGGTGTGGTTAATTAAAACGAAATGTTTAATCGGAGAACCGAACAAAAATTTAAAAAAAAGAAGGGTGGATTTTAATCTATTTATATATAAAGATAAAACTATGAAAGATTTGAAAAGATTTATTAAAACCACCATAAGAGAGTATTTGAATGAGAATATTCAAAATAATAAAACCATTCAAGATTACTTGAAACAAGTTGAGTATGGTGATTATGAAGAATTAACAACCGAATTATATGATTTAATATCAATGGAAGGATGGTTGGTTAGTATTGAAGATGTATTCGGTGAAGAATATGAACAAGAAGATTTTGAATATTTGAAATTGGATTTATCGGAAAAAGATAGATTAGGTTTAATTAATATGGATGAGAATATTGTGGAGAAATTTAATGATTTTGATATGGAACTTAAAAATAGAGGTGAGTATCCATATGATACATTAGATTTTATTGATTATGATAATGGTATTGTTTATATAATTAGATTAATTTAAAGTGGGTGGGATTTTTCTTTTAAAATTTTCAACCGAAATGTTGATTATAACACGATGAACGGAACACTTACACATAACGGTCGGGTGTATGAATAGTATGGCTTTGCACATACTCTCGATTTAACAACAAATTTAATTATCCACATTATTTATACACCTTGTTATAGGTATGAAAAATTTACGGGTTATGAAAACAATAGACGAAATAAAAAAAGAAGTTGCTAAGGAGTGTGCAGAAGAACATTTTGAAGTAATATTTGAAGCGGAAATAAGTGTGGGTGATTACAAACAAGCAAGACGACTTTGGAACGAAGTTGGTGATAGATATATAAAACAATTTGAAAATGGTGATTATACTGAAACTTTAATCCAAATATGCTATAAGACAAACGAACCTTGCAAATACGATTGTACAGGATTATGTAGGGAGTCTTTTTAAGCTGAATGATAACGACATAGCAGCTATGTAATGAAGCGGTTTGCGGGTGGCAAAACTGCAATACTTAATATAAACTTAAAATAAAAATGGAAAAACAAAAAATTACAGAAGAAATGAACATTCAAAAAGAATGGTACTCAGAAGCAAAAAAAGCAAACATTAGAAACTCTACCAGCATTTTTAAATCACTTAATGAGTGATTATTCACACGATTACGGAACTATTTGCCACGCTTTATCTGCTGGAAGTATTGCAGCTGCATCGGCTATGAATGAGCATAAAAATGGAGGAATTACAGGATTTCAGGCAGGTGCTGTAATGTGGGGATTTATTCAGAATTGGAATTACACAAGCAATAAATGTGGATTAAGAATAATTGATTACGATAATTTATTGTTTCCACAATATGAAGAAAAATTTGGAAAGGTGATTTCAAAAGGCACATGGGAAAACTTACAAAAACAGGCAAAATTAAATCTTGAAGAAAAAGACGAGTTTGCTTGTGAAGATGTCAAAAATCATTGGCGTAAAATTTCAGAAGGGATTGTTCCTTTTGGTTTTTCGATTATAGAGGATTAGCTTTTTTTTCGGTTTGCCCCTAACGTATGGTGGTATGTTGTTGTTTTTTATTAACGGATTAAAAGAACAAAATTATGGATGAAATTAAACAAAAAGTACAAGATTTAGAATTAGCATTGAACTACGTTTGTTATGATGCTGATTTAATACCAAAATTACAAACAGTGTGGCAAAAGTTGGAATTATTGCAGGAAGTAGTTAATAAATGCAATATACCACTTGTTAGTGGTTCGTTACAAGATATTCAGGAAATTATAGAATTTTTGCAATGGGCAT
>Ga0209098_1001656_pt1 | contig 20887 bp, 25 predicted proteins | sample AD_JPNHW1_MetaG_FD_184429 | JGI IMG/M metagenome (GOLD analysis project Ga0209098, IMG submission 184429) | Active sludge microbial communities of municipal wastewater-treating anaerobic digesters from Japan - AD_JPNHW1_MetaG (SPAdes) (version 2) | ecosystem: Engineered > Bioreactor > Anaerobic...
GAGAGGCAAGAGTTGCAGCAGCACAGGCAACAATATTTGCCTTGCTCAACAATAAACAGAAGGAGTTTATTGAATTTGTACTTACAAAATACATCGAAACAGGCGTGGAAGAACTTGACCAAGAAAAACTGCCCATCCTGCTTACAAGCAAATACCAATCGTTTGAGGATGCTGGAGAAGTTCTCGGAGATTTACTGAAAGTAAAGGATTTGTTTATAGATTTTCAGAAGTATTTGTATCAGAAAATAGAGGTAGCGTAGGATAGAGAATTTTATGGAAAGAAATTTTTAATTAAAATAAGATGAGAAAAACAAATCAACCTGAAATGGATTTGTTTGATGTGTCTATTACGAAGATATTAGAGAAACTTGTATTGCAATACAACAAAGATTTCCGTAGTGAGGTTTTCCGAGCAAAAAAAAAGTATCAGCAATATGTCCGAAATATTATTTCTGATAAAACAGGTCTTACTCTAACAAATAAAACTTTTGAAGTTCAAGACATAGGAGGTAATTATAATTATGAAAAGAAATCTCAAATAAAAATCAATATTGTTGACAAAATCCCAGATTCTTTAACGGAAATATTAGAAAAACATTCAAAAGATATAATAGAATTGCTCTTTCATTACAGGAAAATGAAAGTTGTGGTCAAAGAAATGGATTACCAGCTATTAAATCACACCCGATTCGGCCAATTTCATGATAATATTTGTAATAAGAAAGAAATAAAAAAGGCTAAGCAATTTTTTTTAAAATTAATGGCTGAAGTTGAAAAATCAGGCATAATTGATGACTTGAGAAAGACAACGCCTGATTATACTGGCAGATATTATCCCGATACCAATACCATTGAAATTTATTGGCTTTCCATAGGTTTATTTGGAGTGTTGTATGAATTACCAATAGAGCATTTTACCTTGATAACATTAATACACGAGCTTGCTCATGGGTATACACACAAAGGATTTGACATTGATGGAAATTTGTGGGATACTGAAAATTTTAAAAAAGCGGATAAACATATTACAGAGGGATTAGCTCAACATTATACCTATAATATTTGTAAAAATTATTTTGATTTTATTCTCCCAAGTTTTGAAGAGTTTTATTGCGATTCATCAAGTGAATATATTGAATATAAAAAATGGTTTTCTTCAAACGATAAAGACATCTTTGAAACAACCAGACGAGTGTTGCTGAATACACGTTCAAAGGATATTAAATTGTATCCTGTTTTTCTTAAAGAACTAAATAGGATAAAAGCTGAAAATAGAAAGCAATTTTGAATAAAACAAATCCATTTTTATAGGGTTGTTTTATGTATTTTTCTCGTAAAATGTTCAAACCATGTTCAAACTACCAATAAAAAAAGGGCTTCATGTTTTTCTGAAACCCTTATCAACATTGGTGGGATGTGCAGGATTTGAACCTGTGACCTCATGCGTGTGAAGCATGCGCTCTGAACCAACTGAGCTAACATCCCTCGAAAAAAAAAGAAGTCAGAGACTTCTTGGGTGGGAGTTACTGGATTCGAACCAGTGACCCCCTGCTTGTAAGGCAGAAGACGTACCCTTTTATATTATTTCAACAAAATTTAATTTGCTTTATAATCAATCATTTAGTAATTTTGTCGAATTAAAATGAACCATATTAATTCATGTTTTTTCACAAAATGTTTAAACCATGTTTAAACCAGAACAAATTTTTCAAATAACTTTTGAACAAAAATATAAATATTTTTCCAAAACTCGAAAATAAAATGATGACTCAAGATAAAATTAATTTTTGCGGGTGTCTAACACCACCAACTTATGATTTTAGTCTGCTTTAAAATTTAATAATAATGCTAACGGAAATTAATTAACTCGATTATGGGCTCAGTCAAATTAAAATTATATACACAAAAAAAATACAAAGACGGTCGTCATCCTGTTATGCTCAGAATAACACATGATCGTGCGAGCAAATATTTTGGCACCAACACATCCGCATTCATGGAAGAATGGGATGATGCGACAAACCAACTCAATGATACATATAAGAAGAATTTTAACCTGAACAAAGTGACTTTCGACACCATTAATCTGGATTTAAGCAAACGTTATAATAAAGCACGGGAAATAATTACTAACCTCGAAAGTTCCGGCTCTTATTATACTCTTTATGATATCTGTAAACATCTTGATAACCATGACAAAGCGATAACGTTTTTCAGATACACACAAAAATTGATCGATGATCTTATGGAGTCCGGAAAAATTGGCAATGCATCAAACTACCAGACAGTACTTAACAATGTTAAACACTTTGTCCGGGAAAAGGATTTCGCTCTCGATAAATTAAATTACCGTTGGTTATGTGATTTTGAGAAGTATCATCTAAGTAAACCGGAGAAATCATTGAGGGGCAACGCTGTTAACGGGCTTAACGTTTATATGAGAGCGATCAGAGCCATACTGAACAAGGCGATCAAAGAGGGTTTACTGGCTGAAACATCCAATCCTTTTGGCAAAAAAGGTTATGAGATACAAAAAGCGCCGGTGGTAAAAAGGGCTATAAATAAAGAAAAAATAGACACAATAAAAAATCTGGATTTTCCCGAAAACACACCATTCTGGCATACAAAAAACTATTTTTTATTTTCATTTTATTGCAGAGGGATGAGCTGGACAGATATTGCCCATCTGAAGTTATCTAATATTATTGATGGCCGGATTGAGTACGTCAGGATAAAAACTATCCGTAAAAACGCCAAAACATTTTCAATAAAGATCACGGAACAAATTCGGCAAATCCTTGACTGCTATGTTGCCGGTAAAGGATCTGATGATTATGTTTTCCCTATCATAGACAGAGATGATATCGTTGGAATCAGAAAAGATGTTCATAACAGGCTTAAAACCTTTAACAAACACATTAAAAAAATCGCGAAGATGTGTGGTATTGAAAAAAAGATGACAAGCTATGTAGCCAGACATTCCTGGGGAACCATAGCAAAAAAGGAACTGCATATTGATACAGCATTGATTTCTGAAGGTTACGGACATCGGGACGAAGCCACAACCAAGGCCTACCTTGATGATTTTGACCATGATGACATTGACGAGATGAATGATTTAATTACCAGGTAATCAAATAAAAAATCAACCTATTAGCAGGTCGTGTTATATAGTTTACTAAATCTAATAAATATCTCATGGAAAAAATTAAAGTAATACACAGAAATAAAAAAGGGAAAATATTATTGGAAGAAGAAATATACGTTCCAAAATATGAATACCATGAATATGATGTAAACATTATTCGGAATTGTAAAGAATTATCAAAATTAATAGACAGTCCAGGCATACTAATAAAAGAAGCTATAAATAAAGAAGAATATAAAAACCATTTACGGGAAGGTGTGAAATATTTTTGTGAAAATAATAAACTTGATTTCAAGCAATTTTTTGATGGCGATTTGCCGATTGTTTTGCCTTCTACCCACCCACTGTACGAGATTGAGCTTGCATACACACTAATAATGACTGATGAAAATAAAATCAGTCAATTATTAGAGTATCAAAATGAAAAATATTGTGGAAATCATAATGGCAATGAGGATTTTACCGGACTTATTGAATTTAGTGTATATAAACTTGTAAAGATTCACTCGCCCTTAGTTGATAATGGGAAACGATTAGAAAAAATTATGCATTGGGTTGATAACAAAAAAATTCAGCAGACTCAATTAAATAGCGGAAATAAAACGCCAAAAGAGCCAGAAACATTTCCAGAATTTTTGAAAATCAAAAATAATGATGATAGAATTGCATTTGCAGAAAAAATAAAAGAAGAATTTATTGGCTCAATTGGGATTGACATTGCATTAATGTTAGCTGCCTTAGAAAAATTGGAGCTATTAGTAATTACAACAAGAAACAAAAAATATTTATATATTGCCGTTCGTAAATATTTTGGCCACTCCATTGGGACAGATGAAAGCATCAATAGGCCATTAAGAATCGTCAGAACTAAAAAAAGAGACCGAACCAAAGGTGGATTCTACTATGACAATGATTTTGAAAACGTCATTTTGAAAATTAAAAATATTCGTTCAAATTTAAATTTTTAATCAAAGTTGTCCAAGTTGTCCAAGTTGCATACAAGTTAAACGACTAAATATCAGTTGCTTAACGCTATTATTTTATTTATTTTTGTGCCACTTTTATAAATACAAAATAAAAAAAACAAAAAATGAATGAAATAATAAAACCATTATCAGAACCCAAACTTCCGGGCTGGCTTACAGAAACAGAAGTCCAGCAATTACTAGGATGCTGCACTACTAAACTATGGCAGCTCCGCTCAAAAAAAATTTTGAAGTCAAGCAAACTTGGTTCAAAAACTTTTTATAAGCTGAACAGTATTCTTGAATACCTGGAAAAAAACTCTAAATAACACAATGAATCAGGGTATCATGGCAGAGAGGATTGTTCTCACCCTGTTACATTTTGGTATTAATGGTAAGCAAAATACATTTATTCTGAATTATTATTTAATAATATGAAATTTCTAAAAATATTTTAACCTAAAAATCTTATAATGATGGAAACAAATAATCAAAATTCAATCGTTTTCACGGCTGTAGGCACAATGAATGCATCAGACCGGAAATGTCAACATTGCGGACGCGGGATACCCCCGGAACGCCGGAGCGACGCAAAATTTTGCTGCGATAGCTGCAAAACAAAACATTCGAAGAACAAGAATGAAGTTCTCGAGGAGATAATTAGCGACGAGACCCCATCTGAAAGCCCAGGTCCAGAAACCAATATCCTTACTTCAATTTCAGATGAGAACAAACAACTCCCGCCAAATAAACCCCCGGTGGCTGAAAAAACCATGGAGTGGTTTGAAACTTATGGAAACAATAAAATGCATGAGAAAGAAACATTATGCAGGGTTGCAAAACAAATGGAACGGTTGGTGAAGAAATATGAAAAGCATGGTTTGTTCGAAATTCCCAAAAATGAAGTTCTCTCGATCCTGCCGACATCCTATCCCCTCAGTAAATTTGATAAAATTTTACTTCCCAATTGCGCATTGAGACTCATTTCTGATAAAAATATTTTTTTAATCTGTAAAAACCGTTCATTATGGAGCTAAACCTTATCCCATTCGCAAAAATAAACCATATTACCTACCAGAGGAATGTGGCTATCGGCTTGCTGACAGTTGCAATCATTGGCGGAGCTTTTTATTTCTGGTATAAAAAGGAAAGAGAAAAACAATAAAATAGAAAAGTATATTTTTTTAATTTTGATTTCCTTTTTAAATTTCCTTTATTCGTCGGAGAACGAAAACTGTCGGGCAAATGGTTTTAGTGGCAGGCAGTTTTAATTATCCGATACCAACGCATGTATGTAAACTTTTTATTTTTAAAGTTCGGGCTACAAAGTTAAAGTACGCAATTACCCTTTAAACTCTGTTATTTATGCTCATTGAATTGGAGTCGGTGCCTATTTAAATATTCCAAATTATATTGACTTAAGTTATTTATCTTTTCAAAACCTGTAACACCAATTTTTTCATACGCTTTAACTTCTATTGAGTTCGACAGGATAATTTTTCCGGAGTTTTCAAAACTGATCAGGTGCCTGTCAAATAAAGCATCATAAGTCGGGGATAAAAGTAATCCATTGTGTACATCAAGTCGTTCATTATCATTAGAATCAGATTAAGGGACAATGTGATTCTAAATCACCATTCGATTCGGCTAAAGCGAGTTGGCATTCCTCATCATAGACGTCAGAAAGACGTTTAAAAAACAATAAGGGGAAAATGAACACTTTAAAATCCGAAGCATCCACCGGGCCCTTTAGTATCCATGCAGCCTTAGAAAGATATTGTTCGAGTTGATTTATTGTAATTTTTTCCATTAAATACTAAATTATTATATGGTAAAAATATAAAAGATTTTGAAATAAATTGTTTTTGCAATTGTATATAAGATAAGTTTTAGAAAGACTACGTTAAACACTTTCAAAAAATTGGACAGCAAAGCTGCAAAAGTCAATGATTACTTCCTTTTCCAGGTCAAACTCCTTTCTACTTCCAAGATAGTTTCTTGAAGTGGGACTAATATCCATGCCCTCTTCAAGTTCCTTGTATGAAATGCACTTGATATGTTTTTTTGATACGATAATAAAATAAGAATTTGTATATGGATAATTTGGGGATAGATCCTTTAGTGAAAAGAATTCATTAGCTCTGAATTTTACTTCAACAAAATTCACTTCTCTTGTACTTGGATTTTGTATCACGAAGTCCGGCATTCTCCTAATATCGTCAGCTACATCAGTCCTTATACCCTTTAACAAATCCATTATTCCTGGAATTGTATTTTCCATACCGTATCTAAAAACATTATAACCCATGCTTAGAAAAAGCTCCTGTATTAATGTTTCAGCAATTCTTCCTTTTATCATGTTATAACGGAAATCCCTTTCTTTTTTTGTTAACCCGGAAGCATGGTTTTCATTTTTCTCAGAAGTTTTTTTTCCTGATTCTGTGTTTTTCTCACCATAACATTTTGAGCATAAACCACCATTATATTTGGTTTCTCCTCCGCAATTGATACATGAAGGCATAAAAATTATTTTTTTGAATTAAATTATATGTTTTATTAGCGTCTTCGTGACCTTAAATTTCAAACAATGCTAAGGTAGATATTTTTATTTTAGAGATAGGTAAATTTTAATTTAAAAACGTTCGTGGTTTTTTAATCACTGGTTTAAGCATAAATACAAAATGGAAACAGAATTGTATGCGCAGCAAACAAAATTAATTTATCCGTAAATTCATATTAACAACTATTTACTGATAAGTGAAAATTATCCGTAAATAGCCGTAAAAATGTTACCCCAAACTTCTGTTCGCTATCTATTCCAACGAAATTTCTGCAATCAAAAAAATGACGGTATAATTATTATAAATGATAATTATAATTATAATGGTATTTATTTAGAATTACATTCTTATGTATTTTCAATTAAAAAATAAAACCCAGAAAATCTGATTGCATTCAATACGAACAATAGACGTTTATCCGTAAATTTATTATCGGATAATCACGGATTAACTGTAAATAGCCGATAATAGCCGTAAATTATTATCTGTAAATATTTGGATATTCCACGCAAAATAGACCACCCATTCCGCAGCAAACTGGTCCGCCAAAATGGGATCCACTACTGGTCCGCCAAAATGGGGTCCATTATTGATGACATTTCACTGCTGTTTTCATTAATTTAAATTAAAAAATATTCCGATTCTGAATCAGGATCTCAACAATTTGTTTTATCGCTTCATATTTCGGTAAATTTTTCTCTGAAACCATATAATATATTGCAACAACATACAAGGCATATACAAGGCTTTCACGGTTGAATATTACCTTAGCAAATATTCGTAATTTCATCATTAGGAAAAGGATAAAGCCAATGAAAAAGAGTATTAATTTCTATTTAAATAAGATTACTTTTTCCGTAAATTTATTATCGGCTATGTACGGATAAGAGTAAATTATCCGTAAAGAAAGGTAAAGTAAAACACTTATAATCCTTTTCGGATTTTATTGGTGTTCAATAATTATAGAAATTTATTTTTGTTATAATAGGGAACCTCTAAAAACTAATTTTCAGATGTTTTTTCACCCCTCCCCATCCATAAATATGCACATAGGATACAGTTTACGCATTATAAAATATTACCGTATTTGACAATTTTATATTGATTTTTATAAAAAATAATGATTTTTCATTTACATTCTTTTCATTTCATCATAATAAGCAGTATAAACAATAAAACTATTTACTATGAAGAAAAAAAAAGTTGCAGCCATTGTTATTGCAACAGGCTTAATGAATCTGGCATCCGTCAATTCAAATGCCAACCAGGTGAATGATGAATTATTTTCTGTGCGATAATTATTCGAAGGAAAAAAAACAGCCCCTGCCTACAGCAAAATAATTCGCTCCAGTTTTTAACAACAACATTACAAAACAAATAATATTAAATATGAAACAAACAAATAACCCCCAGGAAGACCCAAGAATTGCAATTTATCATTTTTTGCAAAAAATAAAAAATCAAACACCACGTGAAATGTTCGACATATTGAATAAAAGTGATTATATAGGACAGGAAAAAGCAAAAAAATCTCTATGTTTGATGGCATATCGGCACATCAATCGCCTGCGTAAGATCTACATTGATTTAGTTCCAGTAGATGAATTGCCACCGAAGGAAAATTTTTTGTTCATTGGCCCGACCGGTTGCGGAAAAACTTATCTGGTTGAATTACTTTTCAATAAAATTTTACCACTACCCCATGTTATCATTGACATTACTGCATATTCAGAAACCGGATATGTTGGGCAGGATGTAGTATCTATATTATCCCGGCTCGTTTTTTCTGCCGGTAATTATGCCTTGGCATCAATTGGGGTAGTCTGCATTGACGAGTTTGACAAATTGAGTTCGGGCAAAAACAATGCTGTTTTCTCTGGTGCCGGCCACCATGCAGTGAAAACCGTCAACTCTATGATGCAAAGACATCATTTTTTAGTCTGGTTCTGTATGGTTTTACGAGCCCAAATTGGCAGTTAGATGCCGTATAAGAGACTTAAACTCCCAAAGACCAACAGGCATGGAGCATTTTATTAACGCTTAAATTTAAAACTATGAACAAAAGTAAGAAAAAGAAAGAAAAGGTGAAAAAAATTTCACAAATGGCGGTAATCCGTCCAACAGCAGCAGGCATTGATATCTCAGATACAGAAATGATGGTAGCTGTACCAATTAATTCAGAGCAAATAGAGATTCGCACCTTCGGATGTTTTACGTGCGATTTGCATGAGATAGCAAAATGTTTTCGAGAACATGGGATTACGACCATAGCTATGGAAAGCACAGGCGTATATTTGACTATTCCGGAGCAAACTATGCCACCATTCCGGAGTAAACTATGCCAGTGATTCCGGAGCAAAGTATGCCACTTTTTGGAAAAAAATTGAACCAAAAAAAGGTAAAAATTTAGCTTCTGGATTAAAAGATGTCGGAAAATATCCGCCGTTGCGGACTGACATTCCGGCGTAAAGTATGCCACTATAAATAGGACAACATGGGTTCGTATAAAGAAAAAAACTTTATACGATGGCCAATAAAACCATAACCATGTTGCAGATAAAACGGATTCTTCAATTAAAAAAACAGGACAAATCCAACCGGGAGATAGCCCGTGAACTAAAGGTATCACGTTTAACGGTAAATGTATATGTAAAGCGTATACAGGATCAAGGACGAGAAATAGATCAATTACTGAAAATGGGTGAAGAGGAATTATTATCACTTCTTCAAAGCGCCAATTCGCCTGTACAGGCGAATTGGCGCTTTGAAGACCTCATGAACCGCCTACCGGCATTAATCGATGAACTCAAAAAACCACATGCCACACGGATGATAATTTGGGAAGAATATCGTCAGCAGGTTCCTGATGGTTATAGCTATACTCAGTTCTGTGAACACCTTTCTCGCATTCTTGCGGCACAAAAAGCGGTCATGCATTTTGAGCATGAACCAGCGGCCTGCATGATGTTTGATTTTGCAGGAGATAAAGTTACGCTGGTAGATGTTGATACCGGTGAAATTACCCGTCACCCGGTGCTTATATGTGTGCTGCCCTTTTCGGCTTTTACTTACATAGAAGTGCTGCCCTCAGCTAAACGCGAACAACTTCTTAAAGCATTAAATAATGCTTTAAGTTATATAGGCGGAGTTCCCCTGTCTTTAAAAACCGACAATATGGGACAAGTCGTTAAAAAGAGCAGCAGGTATGAGCCAAGCTTTGATGTTTTGGCTGAACAATGGTCTGCTCATTACGGCTGCACATTGATGGCTGCCCGGGTTAGAAAACCTCGTGATAAAGCATCTGCCGAAAGTCACGTCAACGCCATATACAATCGGGTGTATGCTCCTTTACGCAATAATGTTTTTCATAGCATTGACCAGGCCAATGATGCTTTTTGGAAACAGCTTGATGTTTTCAATGCCCATAATATGCAGCACTGTGATTACAGCCGTCGTGATCGCTTCACCCTGCATGAGAAATCACTGTTGCTGCCATTACCGGCTGAAGCCTTTGTTCCTAAAAACAGGATTACTGCAAAAGTCCAAAGAAATTATCATGTTACTCTTGGCGAGGACTGGCATCACTACAGTGTCCCCTACCAGCACATTGGCAAACAGGTACAGCTTGTTTACGATACAGACAGTGTTGAGATATATCTGGAGTCTTCACGTATTGCTTGCCATAGACGTAATTATCATAAAAACGGACATACTACCCTGGCAGACCACATGCCTGCGGAGCATAAACACTATACTCGTATCAAGGGCTGGAACCGTGAATATTTTATCGAGAAAGCTACTTTATCAGGCCCTTGTACCGTTGCCGCTATCAATAAAATACTGGAACAGAAAATATTTGTTGAACAAACTTATAACTCTTGTCTTGGGGTTTTGCGCCTGGGAGAGAAGTATGGGAACGACCGGCTTGAAGCAGCATGCAGACGTTCCCTTCAGGCATATAAAGTAACTTATACCATTATAAAAAATATCCTCGAACGAAATCTCGACAAGGTTCCCGAGCAAACCGGCCTGTTTGCTAATATTCCTGATCACGATAACATACGGGGCCCAGAATCATATCAATAAACAATAACATCAATCTAAAAAATTAAAAACATGATCAACACAAAACAAACTTTAGAACAACTCATGCAGCTGAAGCTGCATGGTATGGCACAGGCTTACGGCACGACACTGGATTTGCCTGCTCACGAACTTCCCTCGGCACATGAACTGATGGCGCTGATGGTAGATGCTGAAAAGAGCAACCGGACACATCAGCGGACACAGTTGTATCTTAAACTTAGTAACCTGCGATATGATGCCGTACTGGAAAACATTGAATGTGCACCCACCCGCAACCTTTCCCGCAATCAAATTATTGCACTGGCTGATTGCTCTTATATCCTGCGGGCAGAGAACATCCTTATCACCGGATCTACCGGTTGCGGTAAGAGTTATCTTGCCTGCGCCTTGGGGCGGCAGGCTTGTGCTATGGGATATAAAACGCTTTACCTGGGAATGAATCGTTTTACTGAAAAACTTGGACTTTCTAAACTGGAGGGATCATATATAAAATTGCTCAATCAGATCGAAAGAGTTCCTCTGGTTATTTTGGATGACTTCGGACTTACACCTATGGAAAATCAGGTCAGAATAGCCCTTTTGCAGGTGTTGGAAGATCGATATGGTAAACGTTCTACAATTATAACTTCTCAGCTCCCGGTCAATAAGTGGCACCAGTATATTAACGAACCAACTTTAGCAGATGCGATTATGGACAGATTGTCAGGTTCTGCTCATCGCTTCGATCTGAAAGGTGAATCTTTAAGAAAAAAATCTATCGAAAAAAAATAGTATCTTTGATTACCCATTTGTCCTTTGATATAGTGGCATACTTTCGCCCGGAATCACTGGCATACTTTGTCCGGAATAATCAAAAATAAGCAGTAAATGATGGTTTCAATTCTTTTTCTCGAGCATAAATTCTCATCGTTTTATTAATAAGGGACAAAACTTTCAAATTAGCTGTACAAACCTTTTCCAAATATTCTACTTTGCCCAATCTCCAGTTGTGTAATTGGTCTTGAGTCAAATAATTCAGTCCGATTAGAATGTCGATTGAACATATAAATCCTTTTTCATGCAACGAAACATTGCATTGCTGTTCAATTTTCTTTATCAAATCTATTTCGTTCACTTCCGGGCAAGTTTTGCATATGTGTCCATCCCAAAGAATTCTTCATTGCTTGGACTGGTAATTTCAAATCTTTTATCGTTTTTTAGTAATAAAAACAAATCTTTTTCCTTAAATGCGAGATAGTCAGCATGATTTCTTAAATCACAATAAATATCGGATATTGAAACTGGTTTTCTTTTATTCTTAAGTAAGGAAATGCAATTTTGTAGTGCATTATCGTCAAGTTTCAATACATCTGGTTTTTCTTCCCAATCAAAATCTTCCTCGTTTTTTCCTAAAGCATATAACGCATCTAATAATGTGATACTGACATCTGTGAAGTCAGGGTATTCATAATGAAGATCCGCTAAAAATTCAATAGCGTCTTCGTATTGTTTATTAAAAACCAAAGCTTCTCCATACCGCCATTGATCATAACAATCATTACTGTTTTTTTGAGCTCTTGCATGCCTTAGTCGCAGCAATCCTTCCCAGTCTTCAGCTTCAATTAGATAATAATCTCCTTCCCAAGATTCAAAATCGTCTTCTTCGTACTCATTTTCAAAACTCATATGCTTTTTTTGTTTTCAGCTTGCTTATAACGTTCTGGCGGTGTGCTGTTCGGTGGCTCATCACTAAACTTTCCACGAAGAACAACAGTTTCAACAACCTCGTTACTGTCATACGAGGCACTGTCCCGCCACTGACAGCAACCGCCTGTTACCAACTGGGCGTATTGTTTTTCAGTCATAAAATTACACAAACTTGTCATTAAACGAAATACTCTGTCAAAGTTAATATTTTTTTCAGTCGAGATTGTGCGTCAGCAAAGATTTAGTTTTTTACGTGTCGGATAGAAAAGCGTTGGCAAACAGACAAGCTCTATGGCAGGTTTTGGTTTATGGTTGGATTGTGTGACCTGGCATTGTGCTTGGCTGTGTGTGATAATTTATTTGAGTAAACTTATTTCAAAAAGAATATTTATGTTGACAGTAGTCCGTTGTATAGATGTCAACAAGTACGTAGTTTTGTTTTATGGAAATAAAGAAAAAATTCGGCATTCAAGTCAAAAAATTAAGACTTGAAAAGGGCTTGTCGCAAGAAGCACTTGCACATCAAGCCGACCTTGACAGAACCTATATTCCTAGCATTGAGAAAGGCGAAAGGAATGTTTCAATAACTGTCATTGAGAAAATCGCAAAAGCACTTAATGTGAAAATATCAATTCTATTTGATGAGTAAGTCTAAAATCAATAAACAAAAAATGAAAGAATTAAAAGAAACAGCTGACAATAAAAGGGTGTGGCATCCTGATTTTTTAAAATATACTGAATTCATTGTCAGGCACGAAAACTATAATGGTTTGTTTTATGAAAGAGGTGATGATAAGAGAGTGAAATGGGTCATAACTGGCAAATCTGAAAACGGTCAGCAAAGAAGAGCATGGTGGGATAAACAATGCAAAAAGCATGGGATAAAACTTGAAGCTGGTTGTTATGCAAAAGTTGCTTTAAAAATTCATCCAACAAAAAAACATACTTGTCAAATCTGTGGAAAGGAATTGAGGATTGAATATGTTTACCCGAATAAAAGAACCATTAAAGGAATTAAAAAGGAGTTTGGAATTTCAGTTTCTCCTTTCACAAAAGATATTTTTCAAATAGTCAATGAACTTGTAAAGACTGAAACTGATATTGAAAAAGTAAAACGAATTTTCAAAATCAAATCTTCTGAAAAACTTTCAAAGGAAAACCTAAATGCATACTTGCAAAAATATTTTGTTGACAGCTTCGCAAAGGGTTTGCTTTCTCCAGGTGCAATGAGTAATTCACCTGATAGGTTTGACGGTTATCATTCTGATGGTGCATGTTGTCGGCATGAAAGCGATAAAGGTCGCCACAAATCAAATCTTCAACGCTATGGTCAAGATAGACGAGTATATGAAAACTGGGCAGATGGTGATTGGAAAATGGCTGACCGTTTAATGTCATTGTTCCGCAAACATGGAATGAGTGCCGACCATATTGGGCCAATTTCACTCGGGTTTTGCCACCGTCCAAAGTTTCACCCACTAACCAAAGCAGAAAACTCTGCCAAAAACAACCGTATGAGTTTAAAAGATGTTGAAGTGTTGTTGGCTGATGAAAAGAATGAGCAAATTGTTTCTTGGCATTCCAAATTTATCTGGGACAAATTAAAAAGTAAAGTGACGAATGACAAGGATGCGGTGAAGTTGAGTGACTTAATGAGGAAGAATTTGCACCACATTCTGATTGTGTTTTCAATGATTGATGAAAAAGGTTACGGTGAATTTCTTGAACAGTTTTTAAATCCCGAATACTCTTTCTTTGATTATCAGTTTGAAGGTTTTAACCCTGAATCAGGACAGTACAAAAAAGTAGTTTCTAAAAAACTCACTGGAAAAAATCAACAAAATAATATCAATCGTTATTATAGAGTTGCATTTGATAAATTAAAGGAGTACAAAGAAATTGAAAACAGAAAAACAAATATTTGGGATAACAAAGAAGTTGACGCTGAACTCCAAAAACTTTTCCTTTTGCTAAAAGCAAAAAAGAAAAAGGAAGCGAAAAGTCAACTTGAAAATATATTTAAGAAGTTGGCAGATTTAGCTGAAAACAACTGGTAGTTTTTCCATACAACTTTCGTAAAAAGTCGCAAAGTCAATTTCTCCCAACATTAATTTTTCATAAGCAGAAGTCGATTTGTAATTACAAATCATTTCAAATACGCCTGAACCCGTTGTGAGAATTGGCAACCCTCCGATTGCTTGTTTAACTGTTATCGGTTTTGGTTTGCCCTCGTCTTTATTTGAAAATAAAATTTTCGGTTGCGAAAAGTTTTCTTTTTTGAGTGAACCTATTATTACAACTCGTTTCCGTTTTTGTGGAACTCCAAAATCTTCTGCATTTAATTTGAAAGGTGTTGTTACATTGTAGCCGATTTCTTTAAACGATGTAATTATTTCTTCAATCGCTGCACCTTTTCTCATGGTAAGAATGCCTGGAACATTTTCCATTACAAAAATCTCAGGACGTATTTCATTAACCACATGAACAAACTCTTTGAATAACTGGTTTCTTTTATCGTCTGGATTTCTCCAACCTGCATTAGAAAAGCCCTGACAAGGCGGACCGCCTATTACAACCCCAATCTTTTTTTGTTTTTTAGCAACGGAAATAATTTGTTCTTTAATTTCTTGTGAAGTGATGTCGCCTAAAATCAAATTATCTCCATTATCAAATTCTGAATGGTTTTTCTTGTATGTTTCAAAAAAGTTTGGTTCAATTTCGTTTGCAGCAATCAATTTAAACCCTTCTGATAAAAAACCTTCTGACATACCGCCTGCTCCTGCAAACAAGTCAACGAAAGTCAAATTCATTAAATGGTCTTTTAATGTTTCTGCAATTGCTCTTGCAAGCAATGGAGGAACGGCATTACCGATTTGTTTATATTGAGAAGTCTTGCTGCCGTAAAAAACAAAACTGTCTTTGAATGATTGAAGTCTTGCTCCTTCACGGGTTGAAATAATTCTGTCTTGTGATGGATGCAAGTTGCAACCATTGCCTAAGCGATTAAAATAAGTAGTTATTGTATAACTCGGTTTGTCAAATTCAAGTCTGCCATAGTATGTTGTACGTCCTCCAGAACGCCTAATTTGTTCAAGTCTTTGCGATGGAATTGTGTCAGGTATATTTTGCCAATTTCCGCCTGCAGGAATGTGTTGAACCATTTCCCATTCCAATTTGCTAAGTCCGGGTGCAATGTGGTTATACAGTTTCATATTCATATATTAGTCCCATTTTTTTCTTTGTGTTCAAAATGTAATTGGTTTCTATTTCCGTCAAACCGTATAATTTACAAACGGTTTCATTAAAATCTTTTTCATCATTTGAGAAACAATTCAATTCAAAACTATCTAAGTCAACGATAGGAAGTTCGTCTAACTCGTAGTTGTTTATGTGGTTGTTGCTGCTTGTGATTTTAAAACGCCAATTTAGTAAACTGCTATTCAAAAGGTAAAAGAGTTTTTTTAAGTCAGATTGGTTCCTAGTTGAAACTATATAGTTGCATGAGTTTCCTAGTATGTCTGTTTTTTTAGAAAAAACAAATTTCAATCTCCGCTGAATATCAATATTTGAAATCTGCTGACAAACCAATCTCTCTTTGTTGTAATCATAAGTCATAAAATCATTTGACTTTTTGTTGAGAAATTTTTCAATCTCAACAAATTCCCCATTCTTATCAATTACTTGTTCCTCAGAAATCATATTGCCTCTTACAAGTCGCCAACCAGTGTTTTCAGAGGTGATAAAAGATTTAAATAGTGTTAAATCTAATTCTCCTCTTCTGTTTCTTATGAAAGAAATTTCTTTCAACTTTTTCTGTTTTGAAATTTTCGCAAGTATTGCCCAACCTGTTTTGTCAATTAAAGGAATTTCAAAATTGGTTGGAAATATGTTTTTAATTGTTGAAAAATCAATTTCAAAAGTATTATCTGAAATTTCAATTCCTATTTTATCTGTCTTGCTGCCTTTTTGCATGTAAAAAATTACTGTTGATTGAGAAACATTCTCAAACAATCTTGCTGCTTCGGGATAATAACGGATGAAATGAAGTCTGTGTGAATTCAAAAGATGCTTGCGAAGTTTTGCAGAGGTCAAATCGGCAAATAAAGAAGATGGACAAATAATTCCGATTTGTCCGTTTGCTTTAGTCAAGCGAATTATCATTTCAATTGAGAGTTGATAATAGTTCAACATTCCCTCAATTGAATATTGATAAATACCTGATGTCCTGAAAAAATTAATTTGGTTCTGAACTTTGTTTTGAAGATTTCTATAGTAACCGTTTAACTTTTGTTCGTCTTCTTTCTTGTTTACTTTCAATAAACAATAAGGAGGATTTGAAAACACAACATCAAAGCCACCATTGGCAGAAACAGTTTTGAAATCACTTGAAAGGTCAATACTGTTTTCATCTTCTTGCAACAAAGTTACCTTTGGTATTAATGCATTTCTGTTGATAATATTTGTTGAAAGTGCATCGATAATTTCTAAATTCAATTTCGGAAAAAGTGAAATGACTTTGCATCGCAATACTTTCAATGCCGTTTCATCCAAATCAACTGCAAACAAGTTGTTGCAAATTATTTGTTGCAAAGGCAAATCATATTTCACTTTCAGAATTTCAACTGCTTCAAAATAAAACCTGCCAGTACCACATGCAAAATCAAGACAAGTAATTGCGTTAGCAATTACTTTTTCTTGAATTGCGTTTGCAATTGTATTCTCTACAATTTCATTTGTGATTTGCTTGAGTGTATAAACAGCACCGTTCTCTCTTAAATGATGTTTGGACTTTTTTCTTGTGAGTTTCCCGTTTCCAATGGAAAATTCCGAATTCAAAAAATTGATGTGCAACTCTTCAACTATCTCTGGTATTTCTTCAATGTTTTTCTCAACAAAATTTTCAATCAATGCAATTTGCTCAAATTGAAAAATCATTTTTAACTCTTCCGAATGCTTTTTGTATTTAGAACTGATGTATGAAGTAATCAGCGAATTGACTAGTTTATTATGAACTTTGAAAGCAATATTGCTTTCATCAGTTAAAAGTAAGTTTGCATTTATTAAATGTATTTCCTTCTGAGAAATGGGTTTTACCTCATTTATGTTTGAAAAGAAATTCTTTTGAATTTCATGAGCAATCAGTTGCTCTTCTTTTGTCAAAAAGTAGTTGAGAATATTGCTGCTCATTTTGATTTCTTGGTATTGGTTCTCTGATACTCAATTTTAGCTTCTGCTACTTGAAGAATTTCGGAGAAAGATTTTACTTCCTGAATTTCAGAAACAACTAAATCGCTGTAAAAAGTTACAAGCAATGATTTTTTATCCGCTTTGAAGATTTTCGCGATCTGCTCAATCATTTTAGCATTTGGTTTACGTTCATCCCTCTCAATCTTGCTTAAAGAGGATTGGTCAATGTCAAGAGAAGCAGCTAGTTTTCTTAATGGCATTGCTGCATCTTCTCGAAGTTTTCTGATTTGAGTTCCGATGCTGTCTAAATTTTGCATAGAATATATTGGTCTTGACAAATAATGTCCAAATTTAATCTTAAATTTCCAGTCAATGCAAATTATTTTAAAAAAGTTTTCAACAATTTAAGAGAAGAGGATTTGGCTCTTTGACTTTTGCGAAGCGGAGGCTTGTGTTTCGGACAAAAGGCAATGTGCCAATGTGTAAGGTCTTTTCTTTATTCTCTTTTGAAGGTCGGTAAAAAAAACTAAATCTTTTGACTTTTCAGCCAGTCTTTGTATTTCGGTGTCAAATTCATTATACGTTTCAAGTTTGTGGTCTGCTGTCTTTCTTCGCCTTGTTGGTAATGGGCGGCGGCTTGCAGTAGTTTTGAATGGCGAATTTTAAACAAAAAATTAATTATATGGAAAAAGTTAAAGTATTTGCAGGATTTAGCATGGGCGAAATCCAAATCTGGATTAATCGGCAAAAAGGATTGATTTATGAATCAATTAAAATTAATACGCACGAAGTTAATTCTTCGCCCAGCGGTGTTATTTTTACAATCACAGCTTTGTGTATTGGCTAATTTTTTGTTTAAAATTTCAGCAATGAAAAAACTACGGGATGATAAAATTACTGCAAGCCGTAAGTTGGCTGTTGTGCCTGACCACAGTTACAGTAATTTTATCATAAGCGTAAGCCAAGCCGCCGCCCATTGGCTGCAAAGACAGGTGCGACAAGGTTTAGTATTTTGGTACTCCAAAATGCGCCTTGTCGCCTGTGGACAGGCATTGCAGCCAACGTTTTGCGGCTTGGCGTAGTGGCGGATTTTTAGCACAAAAGTTCAATCGAAGAACTGCATTTGAACCTACCACAAAACTGTCATACGAAGCACTGTACCCGCCATTACGCCAAACCGCTGTTAGCTGCTGGGCTTCTGTCGTATATTTTGTTGATAATATAGTCTTCATAAAATAATGTTTTCTCAATGTCGTCTTCTGTAAATTTTAGTCCGTTAATTTTTGTTTCAAGAAATTTAAGCATCTTATTTCCACGTTCTGCAATTTTGTCTTTTGCCCAAGTATCGTGTGAACTTATGTCTATTTCGTTGTATGAGCCTGTTCTAAAACGTTCTTTCTTGTCTTTCCAACTTTTATTACCCAATGAAGAATTTTTTCCATTTTTAAGAATTGTCAAGTTGCCAAGCGTATTTATGAGAACTTTTCTCGCTTGCTCAATGTCGTCCGCTGCTAAACCATCTGTGAAACTGTTTACTGTGTCTTGCCAATTGTCCCAAAATTGTTGAGGAATAATGTGCTCAATTGTTGTTTCATAAAAGTCGTCTATCGTTACTTTGTCGTTGGTTTCTTTTGCTTTTTGTTTTAGATACTCTTCATATTCAAATAAGAAGTATTTCAAGGCTCCCCAACGATGAAATCCTTTTGCACCTCTTTCATAGGTGAATAAAGATTTGAATGATTTTATAATATTTGGAATAACAACAACTGTGTTTAAGAGGTCTTCTTGCTTTTTGTTTATCCCTTCAATCGTGTCTTCTTCATTGTAAATATCTCTTGCCCAAGATGCAGTAGTCCTTTCGTCCATAATCCAAATTCCAGGAACACGATTCCTAAATAGAATCTTTTCTAGATTCTCAAATGTTTTCGTTTGAGTTAAGGTGTCATTTGATTTTAGGAGAATTAGTGCAAGAAATATTTTGATGTCTTTACGACTGTCAAGAGTTAAAATTCGCTTTATCAATTTAGAATTTGAATTGTGAACTTGATACCAAATTGGTGCTAACTCTGAAAGTTTTAAGATGTAATCATCTATTTTATTGTAAGTAATAGGTTCTTCTTTTTTGCCACTTTCATCTAAATCATATTTTTCTGGCTTGTTACAGAACATTTGAAATACTTTTTCTTCTGCAACTTTCTCTGAAAATGTAGATTCTACCGGTTTTCTATACAAGGATAAATGTGCTGATAAAAACACGTCTTCATCAAGAATTTGTTCAGGATTTTGTGCTAAACAAGTATATATTTTTCCCCAAGCGTCATTTATTTTTTTTCGTAAAACCTTTTTGTCTTCATCAGGACTTGTAAGTTTTTCCGTTAGATAAATAAGTCTGTTTTTTAGTTTTTCGAGAGTTGAAAGCGGTTTACCTCTGTTGTTCATAGTTTCAAACACTGCTTGAACGTCTAAATCTTTCTCAATTGTTCTAATATCAAATTGAAGTGCTGTGGTGATTTTTTTAAACAATAAGTTTTTTTGTTCGTCATCAAGTTCTGAGATTTTCTCTTGAAAGAAACTTTTAGCATTTCCCAAATTCTTTGTATAATGATTTAGGTGTCCTTGATTAAGAACTACTTTTTTATCTTCAAAAATAGTATGAAGTAAAAAGTTATAGTTTTTGTCTGTAAAAGCATAACTGAATTTGTATACTTTGCTTTCACCTGACATATTTGATTCGTAGATGAATGTTTCAATTAGTTTGTCCTTTTTCTTCTCGGCATAACCGATTTCGGTAGCTTTCAAAAGCTCATATAACAAAATACTGATTGTTGTCAGCCTTTGCTGTCCGTCAACGACATTGAAAAATTTCACATTTGACAACCAACTTTCGGTTTCCGCTGGTTTTGTTTCTTCGAGAAAAATTGTCCCCGTATAGTGTTTTTTTAATTCACCATTTATAGTTGGGATTTCATCAAGGTCGTCCCAAAGTTCACCAAGTTGTTTATCTTCCCAAGCATAACCTCTTTGGTAGTCTGGAATTCTAAAAATTCTTGTATTAAATAATTCTGTTAAGTTTATTGCTGACATATTTCGTTGTTAATTTTCTTGGTTGCTGTCGTAATAGCCTTGCAGCTAACGATTAAGATTTTATCCGCAGTTAAAACAAAAAAATAATCGAAGAACAAAAGTAAAATAAATTGCGGATAAAATCAAGTTGGACTGAGCCGCCTGAACTACAGTAAATTATAATGGGTGTA
>Ga0209098_1001659_pt1 | contig 20855 bp, 44 predicted proteins | sample AD_JPNHW1_MetaG_FD_184429 | JGI IMG/M metagenome (GOLD analysis project Ga0209098, IMG submission 184429) | Active sludge microbial communities of municipal wastewater-treating anaerobic digesters from Japan - AD_JPNHW1_MetaG (SPAdes) (version 2) | ecosystem: Engineered > Bioreactor > Anaerobic...
ATCCTGAAGGCCCGGATGTTCCTGATGTACCTGAAGTGCCTGATGTACCGCCTTATTTAGACTGGTTATAAATTTAATTATAATGTAAATCGTATTATATTTTTACTTATCTTTGTCTTATAAACTTAAACACAATGTCAAACTTCAAGCCCCAATTCACAGTAAAAGCCAATAGTGCTAACAGGCATATGCTGGATAGCAACAAAAACTATAAAAGTTTTGTATTCCCTACATATGTAGAACTCAAAAAGAAATTAAAAGGTATAATGAAGGAGTATAAAGTAGATGAGGTATGCGTATCTAGATCGCGCCGTGGCGAATGGGGTGAATGGTTTGAATATTGGTATTTGTCAGGAAATAAATTAACAAAAGGTAAAGAAGGTTGGATGTAAAATAATTAAAACCACACAACAATGTGTGTGTTTGAAAAGGGTGGCTCAAAAGAGTCACCTTTTTTTATGCCCAAGATAGAATGTCTACCGGTGGCCGGAACTTCGTCCGATCCCAAAAGTTTTTCCGCATTGCCTGGGGTGCGGAAGAAGTTCTCCTGCAGCCGGGATGTGGCCTTTGGCGGATCCGCAAATCCTTATTTAGAATGAAAATAAATTTCGTGCTGGTGTCGGGCATATTAAAATTTATATTATCTTTGTTTCATAATCTTAATACACACAAATTTATGGCGACAATGCAAAATGTTTGTACCTTATTATCGAACTGGTCAACGACAGGTACAAATTCAAAACAAGACCCCGCATTCAGAAATTTTCAGCGAGTATTTAAATCCGCATTACTTGCAGAACTTAAAAAAGTAAATGCAGTAAATGTGGTATTCAGTTATGGCCATTATTATATTTCGGGATTTTTCACCGTTAATAATCAGCCATATTACTTTTCACTTTCAGATGTTCGGGCGACTTTCCCTGTTATGGGATTAAGGTATCCTTTGATGTATCGGACAGCCGATAACTATAAAGATTATCGTGGCGGTTCAAACAGATGGGTGGAAATGGAAACAGATATGTTCATTGGTAAATTTTAATAGTATGAATAGAATTTTAGGCACCTATATGATGTACGCCCTACCTTTTATGATGGAAATGGAGGAAGCGGAGCGGAGGCGGAAAGAGAAGTTAAAAGCATTCTGGGTGAAGTGGGACAATCTGCAGAACTTGCCCCGAAAGAAAAAGAAAAAGGTTAAGAAAGACCTGTTGTGGGAATATTCAATCCTGACTTGGGATCCAATGAAAGATATGTTTTCCTTTTAACCCTTAAACCGTATTACGATGGGAAAGTACATTAATCAAACAACCAATGGTGCTGTTGGCACCTCCTCCTCAGCCAAATGCAATGCAATCCTTGCCGATGGTGGTATTGAAATTCCTGCCCCGACCAAGTTTCAACCCAATCTCGTTTGCGTTGTGGACAACGGCCATTTTGCTGCCGCCGGCTACTGCTACAACGAAAGGGAATTTGATGACTTCAATTACTCGGGCGACCACAGGCCGAAGCGGTGGTTCGTATGGGATAAGGTAGAGCAATTCGCTCAGTAAACCCAATTCCATTACTCAGAAAATCCTCGTGGAAACACGGGGATTTTTTTTGCCATGGAAAAACCCGGGCTTCCGGAATCAGGAATGTTTTTCCGCAGTGCCCCGGGAGCGGAAAAACTTGCCCCTGATGGATGTCCCTTCAGTCTTCAGGCCAAAAACTTCACCTTATTAAGACTGGTTCTAAATTTCAATTTAAATTAAAAAAAATTTGGCCATTAAAAATATTTGTTTTATCTTTGTCCCATAAACCTTAAAACATACAACAATGAAAAAACTATTCACAATGATTATGTTAATCAGTACGATGGTACTGGTTTTTGCGTGTGCTCCCGCCAACGGGCAAAACTCAGGTGTCATTTCCATTGATACGGCAGGGATGCCCGCCAATGTGAAGGCCGCAATCAATGCAAAGATGCAGACAGATGCCGTTACACAGAAAATCGAAACCTACGGAAAGTGGGCAGGAATGGGAAGAGAAATCGGTGTCGCCGCCAAAGAGGGATTAACTGCGGTTAAAGACTTTGCGGTTGATGTATCGGAAACAAATGTCGGTAAAACCGTAATATTCCTTATCATATGGAAAGTAGCGGGGATTGACTTTGTACGAATTGCCCTTGGCACGCTCTTCGCCCTTATCGCAATATGGCTTGTATCTAAATCATATTTTAGGTTGTTCACTACCCGCAAATTGGTTGAGAAATCGGGGTGGTGGATATTCGGTACAAAGAAATATGAAAATGTTGAAATCCCTGACCCTGTGCTTGATGGTATTACCAATAGCTGGGCGGCAGGTTTACATTGGTTTTTCCTTTGTGTAATGATTGGATTGGCCGCCCTTATTGCCTTTGTTTAATCACTAATCCTTTAAATCGTACTACAATGAAAATCTTAGACAGCATAATTCTACTAATCATTGGGGTGTTTATTATATTGTTTATCACCTCTGGTTGCACCGAAAACCAACGGGCAAAAAAATGGGGTGGAACAATGAGTATCACAGTACCTGCTGGCGAGGAATTTGTCAACGCCACTTGGAAAAATAACAATCTTTGGATTATCACCCGAGATAAAGCAAACCCGAATAAGTTTTATATGCACGAGTCGTCCAATTTCGGTGTAATGCAAGGCACGGTTAAGATATCTCAATAAAATCTAAGGAGGGGTGGGGGTTGCTCTAATTAATACCTGTTAGACGAAAGTTACACTATGATAACTGGGAAGTACGCAGGCAACATTCAGAGTACCCCTTTAACGAAAGAGAGCCCCTCCGCAAACTATTACCTGTGCACGGTCGAGCGAGTTAAATATCGAAAGAAGATTAACCAAAAACCTAAACACAGGTATCGTTCTTTGAAAGTAACCTAATGAAACCAATTCCTTACCAGAGGGATTTGGATGGATAGTAAGATAGCGCACATTACGGGAGGCCCGTGCCGAAGACAACAAAGGGAGCCCTGTTACCGAGTCTTCACTTACTTCACGACTGGCGTGGTTAGGTTGCTTTTTTTTCGTTCTTTAAAATCATATATGGTGAGGTTGGTGTAAGAAAAACAACAGGTAATGCTGTTGGCCACGCAAGGTGGAACGGCAGATAGCTTTGGCACCGAAAGGTGTTGCTGAACCAAATGGAGGTATATAATAGGGGGAATCAAGGTACATTAGCGAGTTGAAAACCTCCCCCGACAAGTAGCCAATGTGATTTTTAAGACCCCGCTGACGAGCGGGGTTTTTTTATGCTACGAACCGACCTTCGTGGGGACGGGAAATCCATCCGGGGATCAGGAATGTTTTTCCGCATATATATCCGGGGTGCGGAAAAACTTGCCCCTGATGGATGTCCCTTCAGTCTTCAGGCCAAAAACTTCACCTTATTAAGACTGGTTCTAAATTTCAAAATAAATTAAGAAAAATTTGGCCATTAAAAATATTTGTTTTATCTTTGTTTCATAATCTTAAAAACATACAACAATGAAAAAACTATTCACAATGATAATTAATCATTCACAAAAATCATTAAACGCTATGGCAACAAAAGCAAACAAATCAATGGTTGGTAAAACCGTTAAGTACCTCGGTAATCAGGACGGTATGATGTCGTCAGGTTACAACGCACCAATTGGTGCCGAATTAAGGATTACATCGGTTCGCAGTAATGCGGGGCGTCAGGAGTTCAATGTTTCCGGCCCGTGTGGGAACGGATATGTTTACGCCCACGAAGTACAACTGCCCGTGATGACCGCAGATGAAATCAAAGCGGATATCAAAGCAAAGGAAGAAGAACTCACCGAACTGAAAGGTAAACTGAAATTCATCGAAAAATTCGGGTTGACCGAATATGATGAGGATGAGTTCAAGGCGTACTTGGTTCTCGAAACACTCGGAATTGATGACATTCAGAAAGCAAAGACTATCGTGAAGATCCTCGCAAAGTAACCATTTCCCGCTTCATCCGTGAAAAGCCCGTACCGAAAGGTCGGGCTTTTTTTATTCCCCATTGATGACGCATCTTGGTTCAAGTCCATCAGGGGCCCTGGAAAAGTTTTTCCGCATTATCTGGGGTGCGGAAAAACATTGCCGACCGGACGGAGCTTCGGACTTCAAGGTGGTGGGATTCAAACTGAAGCTCTATAGAAAAATATTTTCATTATAATGTCGGGCGTGTTATATTTTTATTTAATTTTGTTTTATAACCCTTAAAACTTTACAACAATGAAAAAGATTATGATGATAACACTAATGATGTGTTTAGTTTCTATGTTAATTACCTCGTGTGGTAATGGCTCTGCAAACAGTTCAACATCTTCCAAAACCTTAGCGGTTACATCTACTCCTATTGAAATTGTTAAAACACATCCTGTCATAACAAAAATAGTTGATGAAATGACGGATAAAGTTTATTATGATTTCATTGATAGTGAAAATACATTTATGACGCCAACCGTTCCTGACGATGAAGGGCACTCAATATTCTTTTTTCCACAAATAACATCAGGAAAAAAATTAAAGTGTATTATTGCTCAAGTGGAATCTATGGGATGTGTTGAGGGTGGATTTATGATAATTAAATTTGTTGACGGGTCTAAATTAAAAATAAACAACTGGAATGATTTTGATTGTAAGGGTGTTTTTTATTTCGATATTGTCACTAAAATGAGTACAGAATTATCAACAAAGCCTATTGATAAAATTATGATTGAAGACGGTAGGGATTTTAGTAGTATAACATGTCAAATGAAAAATCCTAACTTTTTTATTGAACTTTATACTGCTATGAACGAATATAAAGAATAAAAAATATTTTCATTATAATGTCGGGCGTATTATAAATTTACATATCTTTGTTTCACCTTAAACATTAACATAAACTTTAAACTTATGAAGCACAGTAAAGAAATTGGTAAGATTTATTCTACCACAGATTACGGAATTTTCAAGTTTGACCAGATGAACCGTGTGGTTAATCCTAACAGAGTACGGCAGCTTGTCGGCTCGATGCGGCTCAGGGGGTTTATCAATGAGCCGATTAAAGTAACTCCCACGATGATTATCATTGATGGGCAGCACAGGCTCGAAGCCGCCAAAATTGTCAAGGTGCCAGTTCGTTACTTCATTGATGAAACCGAAGGCGACCTTTTTGACAAAATGTCAACCAGCAATATGCTGAAGAAAGTATGGGACAAACACGACTTCATTCATGGCCTTGTTGAGAAAGGTTTACCCTCGTACATTACCTTATCCAAGTTCCAGAAAGACTTCCCCGATTTCCGTCTTACCGAACAAATAATGATGTTGAACAACTCGTTCTACGATGTTGACAAAATCAGATTCTCCCAAGGCGGATGGATTGCAAAAGACCTCAAGATTGCCACCAAATGGGCGTCAGACCTTATGAAACTGAAACCCTATTTCAAAGACGGATATAACAAATCTATCTTTGTTCGGGCGATGATTAACATTTTCACCAAACGCCCCGAGTTCCAGTTCGATGAGTTCCTCCATAAAGTAAAACTCAGGCCAGGGATGATTCACCTTTGCGGGACAAAGCAGGATTACATCATTATGGTTGAGGATATCTACAACTACAAAAGAAACAACAACGACAAAATCAACCTGCGATTCTAAGTTGTGTGTGTTTAATGGTGAGGGTAGTTCAAAAGGACTACCCTTTTTTTATGCCTAAGATGCGCCAAGACCGACCCTCCTGATGACCCGGGATCTAAAAGTTTTTCCGCCAGTGCGGAAAAACATTCCAAATCTCGATGAGGCACTGAGGTAATCCCTTATTTAGAATCAATATAAATTTAATTATAATGTAATTTGTATTATAATTTTATGTATCTTTGTCTTATGATAAAGTTCAAAACGGTATGCTATCGCTTGGTTTGTTACACAACAAAATAAACTTAAACTTAAACACAATGGAAGCAACAACTGAAAAAAGAATAGGTGATTATCTTATTAAGATTATCCCTGACGATCAAGCCGAATCGCCGAATGACTGGGGCGATGAAGAAAGGTTTTTAGTCTTTGACCACAGAGACTTTTATATTCAAAGGGATGGCTTCAATCCCAAAGATATATTTGAGGACGGCGAAAAGGTAAAAGGGTATCATGTTTTCCGCTGTTACGCTTATATCCATAGTGGCGTCGCCTTGGCCGTTGAAAGTCACTCGTTCCCTGACGCTCGTTGGGATGTTAGTTTTAAGGGGTTCTGGCTTATCAAAAGAGAAAAAGGTACTTGGACACGGGCACAAGCCTTAAAAGCGGCTGAGGGTCTTTGTTCGACTTGGAATCAATATCTTTCGGGTGATGTGTACGGATATGAAATTTCCAAAGTGTTGAGCGAGGACGAAGATGGTAATCCTGATGAACTGGAAGAACTCGACTCCTGCTGGGGATATTATGGTGAATCTGAATGCTTGAAAGAAGCCGAAAGTATTGTCGAATATTATCAAAAAGAAACTGCAAATGAACAAAGCGAAGTTTGTTAAAGAAGTCACGGTGACCGACCCTGACACACAAGGCGATGTTGAAGTATCAATCTTCAAACACGAGAATGGTGGTATGTTTGGTATCGACTCGTCTTACATTGAACAGGTTCTGGGTGATGGCCCTGGCGAGCCATATATTCCTGACCCATTTGTTGACGGGGCGTTTGAACATGTAACATTGGAGGGTGTATGAAATATATGTTATTTTACACAGGGCTGGCGTCCACGCCAAATACCGTAGGATTGAAATGCCTTACCACAGGCGAAATCATTAATGAAATAAGTGTTGCAATGCCAACCGGCAATGAAACAAGAACAAAATATAATAAAATAATGTCTAAACTCAAAGAGAAATATGGCAACTTATGTAGTGCATAACATTAAGTACGACACGGACGGGCAAACGATAGATTTACCTGACAGTCTCGAAATTGAAGTTCCTGATGATGAAGAATGCATCGAGGAGTATCTGAGCAATGAAATATCCAATCGCACAGGATTCTGCCATTTTGGATTTATGATAGTTGGTGAGTAACACTAGCCAACTGCAAGCGCTCCGGCCAAATGCCCGGGGCGTTTGTTGCGCTTGACAATCCCAATATCCTAAATTGGACTGAAGACCGACCGGTCTCGAAAGTTTTTCCGCCCTAAATTTGGATTGTATTATATTTTTACATATCTTTGTAGGCTCAAAATTATATAGTTATGAAAAAATTCCTTAATCGTTTCCTCAATAAGAAGAGCAACTTCACAGAGGATGAGAAGTTAAAGGCAATGAATGAGCAGTTCTATTACCTTATGACTGAAGAAAAACGACTACTGAACCATATTGTCAAAGCGAATATCTCTTATTTCTTCAAGTATAAGAAAATGTACTTGGCGAAACTATTGTTAGTGATATTCACATACCTGTCGATATTCTGCGGAATAATATTCGCCGGCCTGTTCACCCTTGACTATTTCAATGTCATTAGCATTTCCAAAGCAGTTCCTAAAGTTGAGCCGAAAATAACAATCTATCTACCCGATACTGATGTTGCCAACATTGCCAAACTTAGCAAACAATTCAATGTGGTTATATTCTTTGCTCCCGACCCAAAGAAAGATTGGAAGAAGTATAAAGCATCCGTTGCACAGATAGAAAGCCGTGGCGACTATAAGGCAAGGGATGGACAATATTGGGGTAAATACCAATTAGGTGAACAAGCAAGAGCCCTATCCGGACTTGGTAAAATGACCTTTGAAGAGTTCGCATCAAATCCTGAATTACAAGAAGGCGCATTCCTTGCGTGGATTAGGTTTCTACAACAAGAAGCCAATAGAATGAAGCTATACAGATATTATGGAAAGTTCATGGATGGTGTGCAATTAACCGAATCAGGCGTGGTATCCATGTCACATAATGCCGGGATCGGCGCAACTCAACAGTATCTCGCAAGGGGCGGCGGAAATCCGCCAGGCGGTACAAAGTTCTTAAAATTAGGTGGTTACGATTTAAACTTGGAGTAAAGAAAGACCGGAGAAATCCGGTTTTTTTATACAGATCCTCCGGGGATCATGTTAAGCCGGTTAGAGAAGTTTTTCCGCAGGTGCGGAAAAACATTTCCTTCCGGATCGGGTCGAGATGCAGTCTTTCTGCATTTTGGTCAATTATTGGTTTCTTATTTAGACTCATTATAAATTTAATGCTGGTGTCGGGCGTATGTAAATTTATATTATCTTTGTTTCATTAAAACATACACAATGGAAACAACTGAATTAAAAGACAATCCCTTAGCCAAAATCCAGAAGATGATGTTTCAAATTGCCCGAGTCGATAAGATGGGCGGGCGTGGTTCATTGTTTGGACTAATGGAGATTTTTGAAATCTATCTGGCAGAAGAGCACGAAAAAGACAATGAAACAGGTATGTACCGTTTCAAAGGAATGGAACAATACGGTAACATCGTTTCAATCCCTCGCATTTATGACACAGTTCAAAGGTGTGTTGAAGAGTTGAACTTCACCAAAGAAGAGTTCGACAAACTAATTGACTGGTATTCAGGTCGCAAGTACGGCCCCGACACTCAAATCCTTGCCCTTGCTATAGGGTGGGCAATCAAAGATAAAAAGTATTTTGTTTAATCTAAAACCCCACAACAATGAAAAACGAAAACGAATCAATCAGCTCAATGAATCCTGAACCTACAAAACTTGCAGGGATGCCGTTGATGGCAAAAATCTTTATGATAGTTGCCGTCCTTGCTATCGGCGGATATTTCGCCTACACCAAACTGTATGTCAAACCCCCCCCTCCACGAACAGTTACAGCAGTTGCCCCTGCGGATAAAATCTTATTCCACACGGGCGAAGTCGTTGTAGCCAAGTGTAATGACTTAGCGGATATTGGCCTTTATTTGGAGTCCGATATAACAATGAATGAATATAACGCCACATTGGATGCGGTGGCAAGAATCCCCTCAACCTCATTGGTAATACCTAATCAGGAACTAACCTACAATATCAAGGGTAGTAAACTACTGGTTTATAAATGTCAGGTGTCAAAAGGTGTCTTAATGGGTAAACTTAAAAAGGTATGACACTCGATACTGCGCATAAATTAGCCATTAAAAAATTTGGCGATGTCGGAATGTTTGGTTATCTTCGCACCAAGAGCGGAAAGCCTATCTATGGAAAGTATGTTAGTTTCAGTTTAAATCGTATAATCACTAAAAAAGAATTGTTATGAGAGTCATAAATGTAGTAGTAATAAAGAACGGAACGGTTTATGATATTGAATCGTTTGGCGTGTTCGAGGAACAACTATCAGAAGATGTTGTTGATGAAGCCGATAAAGCATTTCGTCGCAAAGCGGTTGAAATGATGGAATCGGATGGAAACTTCAAGGGGGACTTTTCCGAGATAAGTGAGGAACAGTTCGATGCAATGACAGAGGACGGAATCTATGAACATAACGCAACTGATAGCGTTTGTATTAGTTGGTCGGATATATAAGAGCGTTGTGTGTGTTTGAAAAGGGTCGGTAGAAATACCGGCCTTTTTTTTTTGCACTATCGTCATACTTGTAGTCACGATCCCCGGGAGAATTCCCGGGCGAAAGTTTTTCCGCAATTGGGGTGGGGCGGAAAAACATTTCAGATCCCCTGGATGTCGATGATGTTCCCATTAATCTTCCTTAACGATGAAAAATATTTTAATTAAAATGTAAATTGTATTATATTTTTCATTACCTTTGTTTGATAAACCATTAAATCAAAAAAACATATGTCACACAAGAAAGATAAAATTCAAATCGTGGTTAATTGTACCATTGAGTACGATTCAACTGAAAAGAAAAGGGAAGCCATCAATGATCTGAAAAAGGAACTGGTGGGAAACACATTAGTTAGCGGAGGATATGCAATATCGACCCGCTCGGCCAAAAAACTAGCCTTTAAAGTATAAGTTAAATCGGGAAGTGGGTAGTATTACTATCCACTTCCCATAAAAAAATTAATATGGATAAGGATAAAATAGTATATGAATCCGAACTGGAATGGAAAGTGAATACCCCATCATTTCTTAAAGAAATGTTAAATAATACTGGGGCACACGCGCTTAGAATTCCAATACAAATATTTGCCAATATATTGGCTGAGGTTGCCACTCGTGCAAGTGAATTGAATGACCCTAAATTAAATCATTTAATGTCTCGGCTCGCTCTTTACGAAGAGTGCGACCCCTATTCAGGATTATATAATCAGGAGTTAGTGGATGAGTTAAAAAAGAAGGCACAAATGTCTAAATAAATAATCTTATGGCGCCAAAACAAAAAACTTTCAAAGAATGGTACGAAGCTAATCGTAACAGCGTATTACTCAATGACGAGTACAGCGATTATAAATTTGAATCCAAGACTTACGGCGATGGAACTTACATCACCTTCAAGGAATGGATGAAAGAAAGATTTGAATATCTCCAAACACATTAACCAATGGACTTCAACAGGAACTTAATGGGTGGTAAACGCCCTCACAAAGGTATCGGTAAGTACAAGAACCTTACATTGACACAACGATTGATTGCTGAAAGCGAAGCTCTGGAAGCGTATCATAAACGAGTTCATCAAGGTAGATTCAGCGATTCCAAGCGAAAGAAATCGAAATAAATTGTCTTTCATAGATATTTATATAATGATGAAAACTTATAGAGTAAAAGCAACTTTCACCTTTAGTGGTGAGTTTTATGTGAAAGCCGATGACAAGGATGAAGCAATGCAAATAGTGAATGATGAGTGTGGTATGACATTCGGGCATATAACATCAATCGCTGATGATGAAAAGATTGATTGGGATTTCAATATGATTCCCGAAAAAAAGATTTCATCAATAACGCTGAAGCCTAAAAAAAAATGAAAATGCAATTAAGAAACCTATTCCAAACATTCTACGCCCTTTTATTACTTCTTATAAAGGGATTCGTTCTTTGCCAATTATGGAGTTGGTTTATGATTCCACTCTTTGATGTTGAACCTTTGAAGTATCCTATTGCCATTGGTTTAGCGACTATGTTCGCTGTGGTTAATCACCTACCTATATGGCATTTCGAAAGCCCGGACGATGAGTTTAGGTATAATATAACAATAGGTCTTAAACCATTTGTACTTCTACTCTTTGGTTATATCGTTCATTTGTTCATTTAACCTTATACCTTATATTATAGAAAGCGCTTTTCGGAGCGCTTTTTTTATGCCCAAGATGCGTCGTCTTTGGGCTGGGCCTGGCTGGGCGTGGCAAAAGTTTTTCCGCAGGGGCGGAAGAACATTAATGCGGAAAAACATTTCCCTGACCCGGATTTGCCCGGGGTGGGTTTTAATTTTTGATAATTTTCATCACGAGTAAAATGGTCAAGTAAAAATTAATTAAAAAATATTTTCACCGTTTTGTCGGGCGTATTATTTTTTAATTTAAATTTGTCGAGTAATTCTTAATTAAAAAATACAATGGAAACTAAAACAGTAGAAATCGGTGAAATTTTGGCCAAGGCCAGACTCAACTGGACAGTCAGAACCGAGCCTGTGCAGACAACATCGGGGATCCTTTTGCCTGATAAGATTGCCATCATTCGGGATGACAATAATGTACCGCTCGGCGACCACAAAAAGGGGTACACTCCGTACCAAAACCACGAACTACTGGAACTATTATTTCAAATCTCCCACCAGACGGGTTTAAACCTTCATACAGGGGGTTTCTTCGGTCAGGGGGAGAAGGTATGGTTTCAGTTGAAATCTGATGACCTGCGTCTCGGAAATGACAAAATCGAGGGGTTTATCTCGGGATTCAATTCCTTTGACGGCAGCACTGCGTTATCCTTCGGGAACTCTAACAGAACTGTTTCGTGTATGAATACATTCTGGCTTGTCTATCGTTCAATGACAACCAAGATGAAACATTCTGTAACAATGAGGGCAAAGATTGAAGAAATCCTCATTAATATTGACAAACTCGTTCAGGAAGAAAAAGACAACTTCCGCAAAATCGAGCGGCTCGCTGATGTCCGTATGGACGAAAGGGTTAAAGAAATGGTAATACGCAAACTCTTTGACCTTGACAAAGAAGAACGACTGGACAGCGATGAAATCTCCACCAACAAGAAAAACAAACTGGACAGGTTTTATATTGACCTCAAAGGTGAACTTGCTACCAAAGAAGACTCCCTGTGGGGCTTATTCAGCGGCGTTACCAAGTACACTACACACTCAATGAAGAGAACGGACAATACCGAAAACAAAATCTTCGGCACCGTTGGTAAGAAAGAAAGGGAAATCTGGAATGAATTAGTAGCCCTTGTGTAATCAAATCAAACCATTTTAAACCTTTAGCGTTATGAACAATTTTAATTATGGCTATCAGCCAAAACCAAGTCAAACAGAATTATTAACTCAAAAACTTAAATCAATGAAAAAAGCAATTGTTTACGGAGTAATGGCGGTAATTGCCTTTGTGGCCATCTTTGTTATCGCAAATAACATGGTGGTAAATGTCAATGCAGACGAAATCGTTTGCGTACAGGATCCCATTGACGGGGATCTACACTTCTACACCCAGCCCGGGTTGTACAGTCAGAATTTCGGTAAAGTGACCGTGTTTAAGAAAAGGTCAAAATATGAATTTGAAAACCCGGTTCGTTTCAATGACGGGGGACACGGAACAATGATCGGTTCAGTACAATATGATCTTCCGCTCGCCGCAAATGATATGAGCAAAATCGTACAGAAATTTTCCACACAGGAAGGACTCGAAACCAGCCTTATCAAAACCGTTGTCGATAAATCAATTTATATGACAGGCCCGCTGATGTCCTCAAAAGAGTCATACGCCGAAAAAAGGAACTACCTGATTAGTTTTGTTGAAGACCAAATTCAGAACGGTGTTTACAAAACTATATCAAAGGAAGTAAATACTACTGACCCAATGACAGGAGCCGCCAAGACAGTGACCGTGGTTAGCGTGGTGAATGGTAAAAATGGTTTACCTGAACGACAGGAAATATCAACAATGTCCGAGTTCAAAATTCGCACCTTTAACTTCTCTATAATTGCTCTACCTTATGACACGGCGGTTGAACTCCAAATCACCAAACAGCAGCAGTTAGCGATGGATGTTCAGACCTCAATCGCAGATGCCAAGAAAGCTGAACAGAGGGCAATCACAGTCGCCAAGAATGGTGAAGCAGACGCCGCTGAAGCCAAGTGGAAACAGGAAGTTATCAAAGCCAAGATGGTTACGGAAGCAGAACAGAACCTTGAAGTTGCCAAACTTGCCCGACAGACCGCAGAACAGGAAAAGCAAAGACTTATCCTTGAAGGTCAGGGTGAAGCTGAAAAACGCAGGTTGATTATGGGTGCTGACGGAGCCCTTGAAATGAAACTTACAGCGTGGGTTGAAGCACAGAAAGCGTGGGCAGCCGCCTTCGGTCAATATGAAGGAAACATCACCCCGCAGTGGGTTAGTGGTGGAAATGGTGGAAGTACCAATGCCGCTACGGACTTTATGAACCTGATGAATATGAAAAATGCCAATGATCTCGGGTTATCGCTGAAGATACCACAGGGAGCCAGTAAGTAATTGCTTACTACCCAAAAGAACCTCGCCGAAAGGCGGGGTTTTTTTATGCGTTGATGTTTCATCACCATCGACGCTGCCAACAGTTGCCCTTCAAAAGTTTTTCCGCATTATCCGGGGGCGGAAAAACATTCCAAATCTAGGGTCATCGATGAGGCACTGAGGTAATCCCTTATTTAGAATCAATATAAATTTCTTTTAAATGTTAAAGTGATTATAAATTTACTTATCTTTGTATTGTAATCTTAAACACTAAACGATATGAGTAAGAAAATTAAAGCCGCAAACAAACAGGCAAACTTACAGGCTAAAAGGTCAAGGAAAGCCGCCAACAAAGCCAAGTATGCCGCCTTAAAAAACGCAGGGCAGAACACTAAATCATTCCGTGCTATCAAGGCAGGAAAGAAACATCGCAAAGCAACAGGTGTTAGCCACCCTGACGGGCCATGTGGTAACATCGGTTGTGTAAAGTGTTTCCCTGACCTCGAAAGAAGGGATATGAAACACCTTAAAGTCGCCTGACATATGAGCCTCAAGAAATCATATGTCATAGTAGACGAGAAGAATCGTTGGCTCGCAACAGGAACTAATGAGACCCCCGAACAAATTACCGCCACTATCATTGAAGTAAATCACAGACTACTTGAAGAAGGCGACGAGGGTATTACAATGTTCCTTTACGAGACCATAGGGCAACCAATCGTAATTAAAACTGCTAAACCTTAACCAATGGCAATCAAATCAATAAAGGAAATGCCCAAGAGTGGCAAACTTGAAATCGACCTGACCGGCCCCGATGGAAATGCATTTGCAGTTATGGGTTACGCCCGAATGATTGCAAAGCAATTGAAAATCGACCATAAACCTATTATCGATGAAATGATGAGCGGTGACTATGAACATCTGCTTCAGGTGATGGAAAAACATTTTGGTGACTACATTATCATGTATCGGTAATATTTATTATCTTTGCAGTATGAAAACAACAATAGGAGATACAATGGACTACATCAAGGGCAACCGCATTGGTAGTCGTGAAGCCGAGATTGAAAACAGCTCGGGATGGAAGGCGGTACGCAAAGTACATCGCTCCAAGCGAAGTTACAACCGCAAAGATAAACACAAGAAATCGGGGGGAAATAACCCCGATTTTTTTTTGCCAACAGATTCCCTGTCCACAGGGGGATGAGGACATCCATCAGGGAAAAGTTTTTCCGCAATAAAGTTATTCCGCATATCGGGCGGAAAAACATTCCAAATCTAGGGTCATCGATGAGGCACTGAGGTAATCCCTTATTTAGAATCAATATAAATCTCATTATAATGTAATTTGTGTTATATTTTTACTTATCTTTGTTTATCAATTCATAAGAATATGGACACCCAGAAAAAAGAATTACCTTTGATATTGTACGGCCAGATGCAACTGAACGGTAAAACCAAAATAGGTTCATTCCACTATGGATATAATAAATGGTCTAATAAAATGGAATACCTATACTACACCCCGAAAGGTAATAAAGGCACTGGCGGGTTCACTATTCAAAGAGCCCTGCAATTGATGGAACAAGGTATCTTATCAACGGATCCCAACTATGGTACAAATGAATTTTATGTTTAACCCTTAATACATACAACAATGATCCTCGAAGTTAGAACAAAAGATGGCGAGTTAATCGCAAAGTATCTCGGTCATATGGCCGCAATCAATTTTGAAAAATTGATGTCCGCCACTCATTTCTTCAGAATGACCACCAAGAAGTTAAAACCCACCCCTGAAAGCCAGAAAGCTGAAGACTTCCTTTGCTTCGTGGTACTTGACTACTGCAAACTTCAAATCCCCGAAGAGTTTGAGTTATGGTTCGCTCCCAATGATTATATAAAAGTAATACGATAATACTATGACAAATACAAAATTAACCCCCGAAATCCAGAAGAGGTATAAGGAAAACCCCAATGCCTGCCCCTTCTGTGGAAGTGAATATATTAGCGTCGACTATTTTGATTCAGTTGATAATGTCGCCTATCGCAATGTTCAATGTCAAAACCCTGAATGTAATATGACTTGGATAGAACATTTAACCCTGACGCATATTGATGTCGCATTTAACGCTATGGAGGAAGACTAATGGTACAATGGTTTAGTTTAGTATCGCAGCCGTGCATTGAATACTCAACTGATTATAACTTCTTCGTGAAGAATCAAATTGCTGTTTGGAAGAGCGGGAATAAGTATGAGTATAACAGTCGCATTGAATCTAAATGCTTTAAGGAAGAGCGAGCAGTGTTTGGAAATTATGAGTTCAGCGAGGAACATATTGAAAAAACCTGCAAACAAATCCATAAAGAAATCCTCGAAGGTAAACACGGCGCCGGAATTCTTGTTAATTAAAAAATATTTTTCAACATTTGCTGGAGGTATTACTTTTTTACTTACCTTTACATCATAAAACATACAACTATGGCTAGCGACTTTGAAAAAGCTTGGTATCACAATTGCCCCGTACATCGCAAGGAGCGGTTCATGTTTTTCCAAAAATGTTGGAAATGTGAAATCCTTAAAACCGCCAAGAGCTTCAGGGATATTCGTATGATGCTGACAATGCGCAATTCAATTCTTCATAAATAATTTCTATTAGGACAATATTTTATACTTTATGGTTGTATTTATATAAAAATATAACTATGATACTTATTAATTATACAAACAATGAGAAGCTTCGTTATCTTTACCAATATGTTAGATTAGATAAAAACGAGCCCTTTTATATCGGTGTTGGTAAAAGATATAAATCAAAAAATGATTTTACACGGGCAAAATCAAGCCATAAACACAATAGTATTTGTATGTCAATAATAAATAAAACCGATTATAATATTGAAATACTAGAAGAATCTGATGACTATTTTTACATCCGTGAGCGCGAAAAAGAATTAATCAAAAAATACGGTAAAATATTCAATGGTACTGGAATACTGGCTAATTTCACCGATGGCGGTGACGGTTTATTAGGAACAATACAACCACAATTATATAAAAAATGTTATTCATATACTAAAAATGGTATTTTTCATAAAGAGTTTGAAAGTATTACTGCGGCATCAATATATTTCAATGTAAATGATGGATTAATTACTTTAGCAATGAATCCAAAATATAATGTTTATTTAATAAAGAACCATCAATTTAGAAATTTTAAAGTAGATAAAATAGATCCTGTTCTTAATATTAAAGAAAAGCTAAGCAACCGCAAATCTATCCCTATATATCAATTAACTAAAGATGGTAAAATTATTAAAGAATGGAAAAGCGCATCAATTGCAGCTAAAGAATTAAATTTGTCTAGAAGTCATATTCAAGAATGTTGTAGAGAAAAAAAATATTGTCATACCATTGGAGGGTTTAAATGGAAGTTTAAATAAATTTTTAATATAATGTCGGGCGTGTTATATTTTTGCTTATCTTTGTTTTGCAATTCATTCATTGTTTAACCACTTAAAAATTTACACACAATGGGGCAATACTTTAAACCAGTGAATTTGAATAAAATGGAATTTGTTTACAGCCACAACTACGCCAACGGGCTTAAACTGATGGAGCATTCATGGGTTGGCAACGGTTTCGTTGCAGTTGTCGAACACCTAATAGCCAAGGGTGGCAAATGGTTTGGCGACCGTATCGTATGGGCAGGTGATTATGCCGACGCCGAACCCGACCACGGCAAGGATAATTTGTATTCTCTTGTTGGGGATAATGAAATTAAACCCAAGCCTGTAAAAACCAATGGCGACCCTCAATTCCGGTTTATCGTGAACATGGACAAAAAGGAATTTGTGGATCTTGAGAAAGTTCCCTTGTCCGACACTTACACCGATGAGAACGGCAAAGTATGGCCGTATCATATTCACCCGCTGCCTTTACTCACCTGTGAAGGAAACGGGCGCGGCGGTGGTGATTTTCACGGAAAAGACCGCTGGGGGGTCGTTGGAAAGTGGGCTCGTGACCGTATTACCGTACAGAACGAACTGCCCGAAGAGGGTTATTCAGCAATCCTTTTCGACCTTGTTGAATAAGCTCGTATGACTATTGAAAGGGCGCCATTGGCGCCTTTTTTTATGCCCGAAAGTTCCACATGTTCCGGATGTTCCACATGTACCGCAAGTACCGGTGGATCCTCAAAAGTTTTTCCGCAATTCGTATTACTGCGGAAAAACATTTGCAGCTCGAAGACGGGGATGATGTCCCAATCCTTGTCGAAAAATTTTTTACTATTATGTTGGGCATAATGAAAAAAGCGTTATATTTGTTTAATCAAATCTTAATGCTATGGCAAAGAAAACCCTCCACAGAACAGTAGTATCATTCGTAGTCCTATCCGATGAACCCCTTGAAGACAATATCACCCTATCTGATATTGAGTATGAGACCACAGACGGACAATGGTTAATGGGTGATAAGAAACTGAAGAAAACCGAACTCGTTGGTAAGGTAGCAGTCAATGAAGTTTACAAACTCGGAAGTGATCCGGACTTTTTCTTTATGGACGAGGACGGAAATGAAATCGAACAAGATGATGACTAACCCTTAAATTTTTAGTACAATGGAAAAAGCAACCTATGTATCCGTATGGGATGGCGGGATTGAAATCCGCACCCAATGCCTTTTCAGCAGAGAATCATCATGTGTGTATGATGTGGAATCTGTAGATGTAAATGGTTTAGAAGTTCTCGAAGAAGAGTTCGTAGAGCTCGCCGATGGAACTGAAATCCGCCACTTCATAACCGAAGACGACTTGGAACAATTTTAATTTTTGAACGCCACGATATATTGGGTAATATCCAGTATATCGTGGCTATCGTTTTTAGATAGATTATCTTTACTCCACAATTGTACATTTCTTTTCCATATCTATAAATATAAACAATTTTCAATTAGGCATAAAATATTTTCAATATAATGTAAATCGTATTATATTTTTACTTATCTTTGTTTCATAATTCATTAATTGTTTAACTAAACAGAGAGGGCGACCCTAAAAGGGCGTTACAATTATTCCTAACTGGTGCAGTAATGATATTCAAATCACGGGCGATGCCGACAAGATGAAGGTGCTCGTGGACAAGTTCAAAGAACTTGAGACCAATGACGAACCCGTAATGGGATTCCTGCTTGGAAAAGAAGACCACCCCGCCGACTATGACGATGGTGGTTGGTATGAGTACAACATTATCAAATTCGGTACGAAATGGGACTTCAAATACGATGACGACGCTCAAATTGATGTGTCAGACAGTTGTATTGAAATCAGCGTTCTGACCGCTTGGAGTCCTCCCTGCGACTTCCTTCGTTCCCTGTGTGCCAAGTACAGCGTACACGCCCGGATTCACTATGTCGAGCCCGGTATGGGATTTAGCGGGACTGAAGAGTTCTAACAACCCTGATTGTACTACAAGGTGGGTAGCGGTGCTATCCACCTTTTTTTATGCCCGACCAAGTAGTAGATTACACCAACACAGACGGGACTGAAGTACCCTGAACAAAAGTTTTTCCGCACTAGATAGAAACTAGATAGAGAGAGATAGAGAGAGAAAGTGCGATCAAAATGCAGATCTTTGGCAGATTATTGGCAACTTATCCAAACCCGCAAGTTTTTCCGCACATTTATACCTACTGAATATCAATGAGTTATATCATTTAAATGGGCGGAAAAACATTTACCCGAGAAGGATCGAGATGCAGCTACGATGCAGATCCTCAAAAGTTACAGTTATGCAGAAATATTTTCATATAGATGTCGAGCATAACGAAATTTATATTATATTTGTATCATAAAAAACTAAACAACTATGGAACAGAAATTTGAAATCAAATCGGGTGCGGTTGTTCTTTCCGACCCTTGTTATGAACTCGGCACTTGGTGTCAGGGTTTATTCTTTAATGTAAAGAACGGAGAATGGCGTGGTGAAGTAGTTCACCTAGACGCGGGTGACTGGGGCAGGCGCGTTGCCGCATTAGTATCCTATCATAAGGATTACCCAACCACAGCAGACGATATCAAAGCAGATGGAATATTACTTCCATTTCATGGTGGTGTCGATTCAGGTCAGTTCGGGCACTTCGACCACGAGGGTTATCGTAAAGATGAAACTATCAATGGCGTGGCAAGAATTTGCAACAAACCTGAAGATATCATATGTGAAGACGAGCCGTGGTATTCAATGTGCTGCGACCGCACCCTTGGCGGCGATGGATTCGGTACTATTCCTCTTGGTGTCATTGCATGTTCAGGATATGGCGACGGCTCTTACGATACCTATGGTATCCAAAACGGTGAGGGACAATATGTCGGCTTCGCAACATTCTTTATCACCGATGAAGATATGGAAGATGATGAAGAAGTCGATGATAAAAATTAATTTCATTATAATGTAAATCGTATTATATTTTTACTTACCTTTGTAGTACAAACCTTTAATACTTAAACTATGGGATACAGCACCAACTTTACAGGCGACCTTTCATTAAGCCGCCCCGCAACGGATGTTGAGAAAAATTACATCAACACTTTTTCTGGAACCCGCAGAATGAAACGGGATGTCAACAAACTGATGGAACTCTTCAAAGGCAAACACGGCCACCCAACTCCCAAATCGGATAAACCCGAGGATATCTACGGGAACGATGGTGAATACTTTGCCATGGATGATGGACAGTCAGGACAAAACCACGACAGTTCAATCCTTGATTACAACACGCCTCCAGGGCATTTACTTGACAGAAGCATAGATTGGCAACAGGTGTGGGCTGAAAACCAAAGCCGTATTCACGATGGCAAATGTCAACCCGGCCTTTGGTGTCAATGGATTATCGAGGAACAAATCGTTGGTGAACAAGTCCTTGCGTGGGATGGCGGCGAGAAGTTCTACTACTATGTCGAATGGCTCAAATACCTTATCAACCACTTCTTTGAACCGTGGGGTATCAAACTCAACGGAGAGATTGAATGGGAAGGCGAGGATTCGAGCGACAGAGGCAGAATCATTGTAACCGATAACAAGGTGAAAGTCCAAATCGGAAAAATCGTCTACGAGGACGCCGACTAAACCTCAAAATCAACAGCAAGAAAGCCCCCGCAAGGGGGCTTTTTTTATGCCAGTTTTCATTCGTAACTACTTGATAATCAGAGAACAGTCAAAATCTGGGCGGA
>Ga0209098_1001660_pt1 | contig 20848 bp, 36 predicted proteins | sample AD_JPNHW1_MetaG_FD_184429 | JGI IMG/M metagenome (GOLD analysis project Ga0209098, IMG submission 184429) | Active sludge microbial communities of municipal wastewater-treating anaerobic digesters from Japan - AD_JPNHW1_MetaG (SPAdes) (version 2) | ecosystem: Engineered > Bioreactor > Anaerobic...
TGAAGTAATATTTTTTGCAACCTGATAATTTCATTCAGGCATTTTAAAATCTTTGCATATTCAGGACTGCCAGAAATTAAGCAATACTCCTCATAAATTTGCTGCCAGGCGTTCATTAACTCGTCAGGTTTGCACTCTTTACCTTCGCTAAGTACAGAATAGTCCTGATGAAATAAGCAGCGCATAAAGTCATGTAATGAAGTTTTGGAGCAAGTGTTTTTCATGCAGCGAGTTTTGTGTTTATGTCCTGAATAATTACATACATAAGTTCTGGGATTAACTCTGAAATACTTTTTTTTGAAAGCCCAAAAATAGCCTTACCATATTTGTTTTCAAGTTTGCCTGTCTTTGAATCGGTACTATCAAAAAGAATATTATCACCCTCAACTTTTGCGAATAATGCTTTTTGAAAATAACCCTCAAGAAATAAATCCACATCCCATTTATCAGCTAATCTCCCAGGTCTTGACTGTTTGAAGTTTGCATAACTTTCAGAAAAGTAAGTACCAATATTTGAACCCTCTGAATTTAAACCTTGTCGCATTTGTTTACGGTTTAGTTCAGCTAAAAAAACCTCAAAAGTTTTTAACTCGTCAATTATTAATTGTTTCAAGTCTATCCCTTTGAGGTTTTGTATGTAAGTTCCGACATCCATTTATTCCTTTTTTGAAGTGGCTTTTTTGTTGGTCGAAACTTTTTTAACTTCCGGTGTTTCGGGCTGTTCCGTTTGCTTTACTTCGATAACTTTTTCTGAAACGATTTTAGCCGTTTTCAGTTCGTTTTCCTGATGGCATTTATCCCAAATTTCAGACAAATATCCGTCAAGATCTTTCGTGAAAGAAATATGCCCGGTTGATTTTTCATACTCAATAAAAGCTTCTTTGCTTTCAAACGACCTGACAAAAGTTATATTGAAAGAGCCGCCGCCTAATTTGACGGCGGGCTCAATTTTTCTTTGCTTTTTCATCACGGAGCTGGTAATGTTACAATCAAAGGATCAACAGCTTCATAACTCATGGCCGGGGCTCCTCCTATATTCTTTCCGGCCAAAGTTGTAGGCCCTTCGAGATATACAGCCACTTCACCAGTATAAGCAGCCAAAGCAAGTATCCAATACTTCCCGGCGTTCTTTGTGACGCTATTAATGGTTACTTCGGTAGTCCAGTCAGAAGTTTTAACAACCCGGAAAAGTGTTGCATAGGCAAACTCATCATCATATGTGTCGTACATATCAACTCCACCGTCAACAGTTTTAATTCCGACGTTGATAGTTGCCGCTGCTGTTGCTGCTCTGGCATCCAAAACAAGTCCGACAATGCCAGGAACAGAAGTAGCAAAATTGAACTGGTTGTCGCAGTCCATGAAGCCAATTTGTGAAAGCTGATTTAATTGCTTCGTGTCGGTGAATGAAATCGTTGCCTTATAAAGTGAAGGATTTGAATCGTCCGGCAAATCGTAAGGAATAACGGTAAATTTTCCTGTTAAACCGCAGAATAATCCAGCAGAGTCAACCCGGCCTAAGAATTTTCCATATGAATCAACAAGCATTATATCATAATCCTCACCGTTGAACTCATTTAGGTTTGCATGACGGAGCAATCCGCCATCACGGAAAGTCAATGTAGTGAAGTAACTTCCGTCGGCAATAGTTTCTTTCACTCCAAAACCGGAAGTATATTCAGTTGGTGCTGTGTTCGAGTTTGCAATCCCGGTAATTCCGTGAATAGGAAACATACGGACAGTACGGTCATCTACCGTTGTACGTGTTTGTAATGCTCTCAGAAATGCCGTTATGCTGGCACGTTCAGCCGCTGTAAATCCCTGGTCTTTCGGTATGAGTAAAATACTCGAATACCGTTTCAGGTCAAATTGTTGCGGGGCAATTCCGGTAAGTCCCTGACCTGATGTCGAACTTGCGGAAATATTTAATAAATCTGCCATAATTTTTATTCTCCTTTTTCGTTAATTATTTTTAATACTTAATTCTTAATTTTAAATTTCTTAATTCAATAACATCAATAATGTCTGGATACTTCATACCTTCTACGTCAAAACCTTTGGCATAATTGAAATTCAAAACTTGCTCAAATTCCAACTTATCAATGTCCTGAATGTCGAATTTACCTGAATCAAAAAGAGCCTGTTTAAAGATTTTGTAAATCGGCTGCAAAACTGCCTGATATGATCTTACCATGCGCTGCTCGGCTTTGGTATTTATGTCCGACAAAGTACCTATTATTACCTGGCAGGTAGCCACGCCGTAGCAGGTGCTATCACCCATCTGTATCGGCGTGTTACCTACCAAGGCTATAAAAGGATATTTTTTAGCTGAAGATGTCGAGCTATTCGACATAGCAATCATGCTTTCTACAATTTCCCTTCCCGGGCCGAACGTCCAAAAAACAGATTTTCCGTATAAAGTTGAAACGGTAGAAACGATATTTTTCAAAATCGTATAAATGTCAGGCTCCGACTTTTCAAAAACTGATATGTTTAACTTATCTGTCATATGCCTAAAACATTTATTTTGTCGTCGCAATTTAAATAATACACATCTTCGCCGTCCCATTCCGGATAATCGTCTAAATGGTCGCTCAACCATTCCTGAAAATCTTCAAACTGTCTTACTGCCTGGTTCCAAATCAAAGCTGCCTTTTCTTTATTCGCCGAAGGCTCCAAATTTGACCCGGTAATTACAACGTCTCCACCCTGTGTTGACTGCTGAAAACTTTGCGACCATAATTTAAAGTACACATAGTTCGCAATTGGACTTGTCTTAGCGGTTGCGTTTCGCAACTGTGCCGCTAAGTCAATCCAGCGTTGTTCAGGTGTCGGAGTGACGGCCAAACCTACAATCAAAGCATCATAAAGAGCTTTTGTCATCAACATTTCACATATTTCAGGCTCAAATGCATTGATGAAGGCAACCAATTTTGTATAATTACCTTCATTAGTTATTATTGCCGGGTCAACATTTGCAACGCAAAATAACCCAGTTCCTCCGAAATATGTATAGTCGATCAACATTGATGAAATTGAAATTAAAATGAACGTTTGAAAATTCGTAACTCAAAAGATGTTACTTTACTTCCAACACCGACATGATCATCGCCTGTTCGTATGAATTCAAGCATAATGTACCTGTAATAGTTAGACAACGCAACACGCCCGCTTGTAGTAACAGAATTTTGAACCACCTTATAAGTAGGTGTCCAGTAATACAACTCTCCATAAGGCAATGTTTTCTTAGTCGTATCTGCCGATATTGTATCAGTCATGCTCCCGGTGGTAGTTATAGTTCCGGTATACGATGGTTCCGTCAAAAGTGAAGATACAACATTCGTATTGGTATTAACAACTGAACTCAAAGCATTTGCCGCCGTTATCAATGTCCATGATTGACCGGAAAATACCTTACCATATACATTAACTATTACCGTGGTATCAATACCGCTTATTTTATTCAATACGGAGTTGAAATAGAATAATACCGGATACTCTTTGTTAACTTCAATAACATAACGCAATGTATCGCGATTTGAAGTAAGTGTATCCCATGCGCTGCCAGTGTATTTAAGGTAATAAGAATCACGGCCAAGTGGCGGAAGAGTTTTCGTGGTTGATTGGGAAAATACGCTGAAAGTAATCAGCGACATTAAACAGATTAAAATTATTTTTTTCATTTTACTTTTTGGTTTTTTTGGTTTTTACTTCTTTTTCTTTTTCCGGCTCTTTTTCCTGTGAAGCAATCTTTCCCTGTGCCTCAAGGATAGGCAGTAAGTTGGGGTGACATTCGATAATGTCACCCTCAATGTTATGGCCGTGTCTGCCTGTAAGTTTTACTTTTACCTTTTGCATGGATTAAAGTTCAGCTTCCTTTATACCGGCTTCAATATTTGCAAGGGTATCGTAAATAAATCCTTTTTTGTCGTATTCTTTAACGTATGAGAAAAATCTCGTGAATCCGGCAATGGTGGTGCGTCCCTTAATCAACTGGTCATTAATTTTGCCAACAACTACCTGGTAGTTGATATAGTTTACAATATTCAATTTGGAAAAATCACCAACATGAATGTATCCTGCAGGGATATTTATTTTTGGGATTACTACAAAAGTGTCAACCTTGTTATTTTCGCCGAATGTGAATTGCGGAAAAACGTAAACACCTTCTTCTGTTTTAGTACCTATGAAAGCAAACCAGTCAGCAGGATTAACGAAAGCTACATTAGGCATAAAAGGAATTTCATCATCAAAGTTTTGTGTTACATAAATCTGATTGGCAGCAGCTCTTATCATATCGAGCAGGTTCGGCATTTTAATTTTATTGCCAGTCCAACTTGCCGGATCAAAAGCGGAAGCTATTTTTGTAGTTCCTTCGGGATTTTCCCCAATTCCATCACCGAATATAATCCCATTTTGACGTTTGAGCATACTTTTCATCAAAAGGATTTGCTGTGCAAAACTCATCAGGCGAGGGATGTCCTGAATTGCATCATCTGTTAGAATCTCATATCCGTAAGCCTTTTTCGGTGTTGCGTATCTTGTTTCAATTTTCAAATCAACCTGTCCTGCCGTTCCACCTTCAAGAACAAAATTCACATCTCCCTCTTTGGGTAAGTAGTCAGCGTAAGGAACAACGGCTACGGATGTATTGCTTGTAGTAGCATAATTTTCAATAAATGTAGAAGCTAACCGCTGCATGTTAACATCATTCGTGTTAATAAGGTCAAGGATCGCATTTCCGCCTGTCGTGGTTGTGACGTTTCCGGTTGTTATCTCTCCCACAGCCTTAATAGTAAGAACTTCAACATTTTCATTTGTTTTTTTGATGTTTTTTAAAGCTGATACCGTAGCTTCATTTTTGAAGGCAGAAACAATAATTCCCTTAATTGTTTTGGTATCAACCACCTGATTTTCCTGCAATTTTTTTACAGTTTCAGAAATTGACAATAATTTTTCTTCAATAAAATCCGTAAGACCCTTTACAGATTCAGCTTTTATTTCATGTTTTTCAAGCATTTCTTTCACCTCTTTCTGTATGGTTTCGGGTGTAGTTTTCGCATTTTCTGCTGCTTTTTCTGCAAAATCTAAGATTTCAGCTACATTTTTCTGCTGATTTTTATCTTCTATTTTGTCAAGAATTTCATTTTTTTTCATTTTTAAATTTTTATTAATGGTTAGTAATTAAATAAACTATATGCGTTTTTATGCGTGGATTTTTCCGGGGCATTTATAAGGGTGGATTTCTCCGAGCCTTCTGCATCTTCGACAATCATAGTTGGTGTTACCGGGCAACTACCGATAGGAACGGCTGATCCTTCAATTTCTTTAGCTTCTGTTACTGCCCAGAAATATCCGTTATTATCAGCCATTTCTTTATTAACAATCAACTGGTAATATTTTTCCCAGTTATTTTTTTCCTCAACATCATATTTTGAATCAGAATTCATACAAAGAAACAATTGAATGTATAACATGCCAACGGAATGTGCATCAACCCATCCTTTGACATAATTGTTGAACATATAATCGTTTCTTTGTCGTTCCGCCAAACAATCATAAATTAATGCCTCTGTTTTTCCTGGATAACTCTCACCAAGATATGCCCAGTCAACTGTTTTAACAGAAACTGAAACCTCATCAGAAATTATATGATCGAATTTCATCAAATGTTCCTGTAATAGCAGGCGTTTTCTTTTTGTGTCATTTACTGAACGGTTCCAAATTCCATTAATATGAACGTCATTATGTGAATCAAGGATATTTGTCGTATTTATGACTGGAACAATATGAATTTTATTCAACGTTTCCGGTTTTTCAGGCAAAACAAGTTCTTTAGAGGCCTGTTTTATTGATTTTTCGGGCAAATAAAATGAAGTACATACACCATCGGCATGTTTTATTGAAGCTTTCTTCATGGCTAACATGGTAGTTTTATGCTGTCTTAAATAAGCATATTTTTGCTCCGGTTTTTCAAAATATGGAATTTGTATCTTCATTTTTTTACAATGGTTTTTTCCTTGATTATTCTTTCACGTTCCTTTATAATTTTATCCTTATCCTTATCGTTCATAATTCAAGAAGATTTGCGTTTCCTTTTAAAATACTCTTGGCTTCCTCAATAGTCAATAATTCTGCCGTTATTGCATCTGATAATGGTTTGATAAGTGAATTAAATAAATCAACTTTATCTTTTTCAGATTTTTGCAAACATTCCACGTGAGAGAAATCTGCTGAAAATATTTCTTTCATGCCAAAATAATAACCAATTTGCAAAAGATCGCTTGCAGTCTCAGGAATTATTGTATCCTGATAAAGTGTTTTCTTAGCCTCTGAAAGATTGTTAAATGTCGTTCGGTCAAGCCCAAAAATATAATCAAGTCCGGCGCCATATGCCCGGCAACACTCCTCCCAATTTTCTTTTACTTCTTGAAATGCACCTATATCATTGGGATTAGTGCCAATTTTAATTGCCTTAACTGGTTGTGTAACAATTGCAATATTCTTTTTTCCCCGTATATACCCGTAACGATTTAAGAATTTTTCTTCAACTTCTTGTTTGTCTTTAGGTAAAAGAAGTGCCGTACCTGTAATATCTCTTTCCGGAGCAATTAGATATGGTGGTCCACCATTTGTTAAAAATTGATTGCGAGCTTCATAACTGGCAATAATATTTCTAACAGCATCCCCGATAGATAACAACCTACTGCAACCCTCTGAATAATTACCGTAAGGATTTTTTATGTCGGTTCCGGTATCGTTAATAACCATCATGTCTACCGGCATAATTGTTATCGTTTTTCCAGTAGAACATTTTGTCCAATTGTAATTTATTATAGGATTGCCAAAGAAATCAGAAACACCTTTGTTTATCTGTAGCTCCCAGTTAGGAATAACATACATTTCTTTTGGTATATCGATACTTGGTAAATTCTTGACATAAATATATGCCTTACCAAATATTTGCTGAAACGTCTTAAATTGCTGCTCGAATTGTATCCAGTTCTGATCAGGATTAGGACGGGATGTTAATTTTTGAAAATTGCTACCTATCTCTTTGCCTTCTGAATTTTTGAAAACAAAACGTCCATTACAAGTGGCCGAGACCTTATAATTTATAATTGCTGTGATGGCCGGACAAAATACATATGCATTGCGCTGTCCTTCAATAGTAGTTGTGTCAAGGCCAATCTTTGAACCTGTATTAATACCACTTATCCAATCCGTAGGGAAATAATAAGGTAATTTCAGCATTAAATCATTCAAACCATTGTTTACCAATGGAGTTGATGTTTTTTTAACTAATCCAACGTGAAGTTTTCCTATTTTCATTCGTGATTATGAAACCACAAATATACGGCATAAAAATAAAAAAGCAAGTTTTTTATTAAAAAATGTTAAAAATTAAAGTTTGGCACGGAGTTAAAATAATATTTTATTTAATACTTAGTTGTTAAATTAACCAAATATTAAATACATAGTCTTCATTTTTCCCGCTATTTGAGTTTTTTACGGTCAGTTTTGAAAGTCTGTTTGCAGACAATAAGCTATTGCATCATGTGCATGGTCAAAGCCAGGCTCAGGTTCATTCAGCGGGATGCCGCCCACATACCGCCAAACTCTGTTCTCTTGCTCCTTACGTAAATCTACATCCCGGACATAATGCAAGCAATGTTTATTTATGTTGTCAATTCCAAATTTTATACTTCCCGGGAACTTGCGGCAAGGAATAGCATTTATTCCGGCCCGGCGCATAAGTACAATAAATCCTACTGCTTCATTACTTGCCTTGTCTGAACTATCACAGGTAATATGAGCATCTTTAGGAATTAAAGTGCTGACAACCTCAATCAATTTGTTACTGTCTGCTATTGGTTGATAGTACAGTAATTTCACATATAAATTATTTCCTTTGCGTCCTACTTTTACAATAGCCGTCGGGCTGTTCGTAAATCCAAAGTCAAGGCCGTAACCTATTTTATCCAGTTCGTTGTCTGGTGGAAACTCACTTATCCACGTTACATTTGGATGTACAAGTCCCTGGCGTGCTGCCCGCTCTCCCAATCCGTATACTTTCCACCTGTACTCATCAGCCGTTCCCCTGTCTATATTTTCCGGTGTCGGCTCATACCCAAGTATTGTTTGCCGCTCCTGGTCAGAAAGTGAAATATTATCATGAAAAGTTGATCTGACAAAAACGATATCTTTTCTCTTTTCAAGTTCAAAGGCCCAGTGATCTGTTGTCTTCGGGTTCCAGTCAGCAATAAAGAAACGGCGGGTGCGCTGTGATTGCTGGTTAAAGATTACTTTGTCAATGTCTAACATTTCATTGTAATAGGCAATATCACAACGGTTACCCTCAAACTTTGCCGGGTCGTCAGCTCCAAGAAAGTTTATTTTATTCTCTAAATACCTGTATGTCGATATGTCTTTGTGGGTTATAAAAGGATTATCAACCGGTAACGCCTGAAGTATACGGCCAAAATCATCATACAATGTCGTTTTAAAACTATTGTAAGTTTCACGAATAATATTTATCGTGTTGCCTGAATGATAAGTACCAAACCAAAGCAAAAATTTTATAGCCGCCCAGGTCTTGCCGGAGCCGCTGGAGCCCTCAAGGCATATCCCGGATATATTTGGCCGGTGAAACGCCTTGATAATTTCTGCAAAGTTTTTATCAGCCTTTAATTTGCTCATTGATAATGTCGTCAACCGACGGGAAAAGAGGTTTTATAGAATCTCGCAAATTATCGATCTTTGCCGTTACTTCTGCCTCTGTACGGGATAATTTAGGTATGACATATTCTGACAGATCAGATAAAATATAAATTGCCTTTTCAGGATTTTTTCGGGCAATTCTTTTTAGCCATATAGTTAAATTAGGTAGGTTGTCCTCAATAAGCATTTTGTAAGCCTCTTTTATATCCCTGGTCTGTTTGTTTGCAGTTCCTTTTCTTCTACCAGCATTTGCAGGCCTCTTTTCACCTTTTTTAAACTTAGGCATCGTTATTTTTCGTTAAAGTAATGACAAAGTTAATCATTTTACCGGAAAAGTCAAGTTATTTTATTCCAAAGTAATTACAAGACAATTAACATGTATTGCATGAATCATTTTTTTATTGTCGTTTTCATCAATGATGTAAAAAAATATCATCTTGCAATCTAAATTGAATCTAAAAAAATCTGCTTTTATAATTTCAAAAGCATCCGGTGTTGTACCGTAGATTATTTTATACTTTTTCATTTTATATTTTACTTTTAATTTTTTACAAAAACATACGAGTTCATAAAAACGTACAGTGGCTTTACATTTTCTTTGAATCCGGCGTTTACCAATTCTGAACGTGATGATCTTTCCGGGCCGGTGGCCTCTTCTTTTTCATACTCCACAACATTACCGTACATATCGCTTTCGTTAATGCTTAAAATAGTAACCAACATATCGGTTGTTACATTTTGCCATGTTTGTTTCTTCTGTGGTGTCATAATCTATAATTTTTTTATTTCTTCTTTAACTTCTTCATAGAATCTCTCTAAATGAATTTTGTGCGCTGTAAACGTTCTTTGCTCACCGAGCGCACTTATTATTTCATCAACGCAAAATTGAGCAAATAATTTCCTTAAAACAATTGGTATTTCAATAATTGAATAAACTTTTGGTTCAATTTAAATTGTTCTTGTGCCAAATTTATTAATTAATTCGACTGCTTTTTCTTTTGGTGTCATGATTATATTTTTAGTAAATTTTACTAATATTAATTCCTTTTTGCCAATATGAATATATTTTATCTAATTTTTCCATTTTGGTTTTTAATGATAATTTACGATTCGATAAAGCATCCTTGATTAAATATTCTCTAAATGTTTTTGTACATGTATATTTGTCATCATTTATACCAAACAATTCAAACAGAAATTCACTTAATAAGTCTGTTTTTTTATTTTTCTCTAAAATATTATAAGCCATAAATCCGCCTATTTGAGATATCGTAAATATTCTTAACTTTAGATTACATTTTGCAGATATGCTATTTAATTCTTGCCAGAATTCTGGCATACTTTCATAAGTCTGTAAAATATCCAAACGAGTTAATTTTATCTCCTTTCCGCTACCTCTTCTTTGAAAAGATATATCAGATTTAAGAACGCAATATGCTGTTATTATGCCACCTATATTTGTTGAGTTTTTTACACCGTCAATTTTCAAAATATCACCAGTACTTCTTAGTTTTCCCGTGTCATAAACTGAAAATGTTTCTTTTTTTACATTTTCAATAATTAACATTTCTTGCGATATTCCTGATTTTACAATTGCAGCGAGCCTATGCTGACCATCAATAAGATTTCCTTTTTCATCAAATGAAATACCCTGTCCTGTCAACATCCACTGGCCTCTTTTCATTTGATCAGCATAATAATTAACTATTTTATCTCTTAGTATCCTATTACCATTATTTTTTTTGAGATAAATTTCAGCAATTTCTTTTGTAATAATTTCAATTCTTGTTTTCATAACTTTGTTTTTTTTGTTTATATTTTTAGTTTTTTACTTTTTGCTAATTCGATTGATTTTTTCTTATACTCTTCGGCGATTACCTTTTCTTCAAACTTTCCGAGCTTGAAATAATTATGCCGGGAAAGTTCCAGTTTTACGATCTTTTCTTCACCGTATTTATTTACAAGGTAAGCCCGGTATTTTACATCATTACCCTGCAATGACCAGTTGCATTGCGTACATTGTACATTACAATTTATTTCGGAAAATCTAACTGAGTTAAATTGCCTCTTTATAAAATGACCACACTCTGCATTTTTCCAGAACATAGGATTTCCGCATGTAACACACCTAACTATTCCATTTTCATCAGAATCTCGCAACCTAATGAAAATTGAAAACCATTTGTCAGCGGGGGAGTATTTCATAATTTAAGGATAAAATTCAACAACCGGATTTTCTCTAAATAATTGTGGCTCTTTAAGATAATTTAAAATACGCTGTTTTGCAGAATTATAATAATCTTTGTCGAGTTCGCAACAATCAATTTCAAATTCTAAGTCAAGGCAAGCGATTACTAAAGACATTGATCCGCCATGAGTATCGAGTATTCTATCGCCTTGTTTAGCATATTTTGATAAAATCCATTTATAAACATCAATTGGCTTTTGAGTAGGATGAATCTTATCTCCAGTTCTATTATCGAATCTGTATAATTGTGCAGGACTATCAAAAGAAGTCCAAGCAATTTCAATTTGACTGAAATTTTCCCAAGGTTGAATTTTATCCCAACAAATAACACATCTTGTTGGTGGTAATGGGAAATAGTTACCGCCAAAAATTATTTGATTTTCATTTATTCTAAAAAGTTGTTCAAAATATTCAGAATTGGGAGTTTGGTTATCCCATTCGCAATTAGAAGTGTTAAGTATTCTATCCCTTAGTTTTCCAGAACCAGTGTTTAACCTATTCTTTTGCAATCTTTCTTCAAGTGATTTTCTACCATTATATCCTTTTAAATTACTTTGCTTAGGTTGACCAATACCATATGGCGGATCCACAATAGCCAAATCATAAAATTTATCAGGAATATCTTTCATAAATTCCATACAATCACAGTTGAATATCCTACTTGCCATTTTATAACTCAAAATTTTGAATTGTTTTTATACACATTGCCGCAATCTGCACCAATTCATTTTTCATATTTTTAAGGTCAGGTTCCTTTTTTTTGACTTCTGACCAGAATTCATCCATTTCCTCAAGAATAACCGCATAAGCCTCATGTGTACTTTTAAACGGTGGAAATTTGGCATTTGCTGATTTTAGCTCTTTGTAAACTTCCTGAGCAATCTCGATAAATTTTTCCTTTTGTGTTTGTGTATTTTCCATTGTTTTACTGTTTTTTGTTAATAATTTCTTCTATATTTTCATCCATTTTAATTAATCCGTTGAAATATTCAACTACTGCAATTCTCTTTGCTTCGGCTGCTACCATATCATCAATTGATGATCTTTCAATTTGCTCCAATAGCTTTTTAAATTTTTGATCTCTTGATTCCAAAAACTTCATTTCATATTTTACTTTTTGGCGTTGTTTGGCCTCATTGTAATATTTCCATTTCAATTCGGCTGAAAGTAATAATATTTCATACCGCTCCAAAAAGTTATAAATTGAATTCCCGCAATCGTTTATTTTTCCGGTCAGTTTAAATTCATTAAAAGCATCAATGATATATTTTTTGGTTTTTTGCTCCTTTTCCTCATCAGTTAATTGATTTTCTGAGCATAAAAGTGGCCTATTTGAAAGATTCTTCTCACGTTCAGGGCTTTTTCTATATGCTTTTATCCAATCGTTAAAAGTAGGTATTGAAAGTCGCTGATAATCTCCCCATTCTTTTAGCACACCTGACCGGAAACAATATATTATTTCATCATCAGTAAATGTTTTCGGTATCAAATTCATTGTTTCAAGGCAAATTATATCAAAAGTTGGCGGAGTGTCAAACTCGGCTATGACATAAATTGATGCTAAAAATTCCTGAAATCTGGTTCTATTCATTTTTCAAAAGATTTTGTTTTTCTTCTTGATCAGCTAATGCTTTATATTTCATCATGGTCTCCATAGCCCGGCTTCCTGCGGAACTTTTCTTTTGTTCATTTTTTTTCCAAACTTGATTAAATTTTAATGAAAGCGCATTATTAAAAGTAGCGCGCCAGTCAATTTCCTTTATTCTTGATTGCTTTTTATTTTTCCAACCCGCTTCAGTATTCCAAAAGTCATTAAATGCTTTTTCAAGTGATTTTATTATGTCAAGGCCTGGATGATAATTTTCACGTTCAAAAATGTACGATGTATCAGAAATAAGTTTTTCAAATTCAGTTTGAAGTTCTTTTTTATAAATCTCAAAATCAGTTTTCCAATTTTTTTCTTTTATAATTTCTTTTTCTTCTTTACTTTCTTTTACTTTACTTTTCTTTTCTTTTATAGCATTGCCTTCGCTTTGCGTTTGTAATGCGTTCGCATTATTCCAACGTATTGATGCACTTGCTTTTGCCTTTAAACTTTTTTCTTTTCGTTCCTGAATTCTGCGAAGAGCACTCACAGAATAAAATGATTTTTTTTCAATTTTAAACAAATCAAAATCAAAAATTACTGATTTTATCAATTCAATGTCCTCTTTTAATTCAAACGCAATGCGATCGCATTCCGATAGCATTATAAAACCTCCATTCTCATGAAGCATTTCTACCAAATCCCAATATATACCAATACCAGCCGATTTATGTTTCATTCTAACATTTATCAGCTTTGGATCGTGCCGGGCTTTAAAATCGTGTGAAAAATATTCTACCATTCGCTATTGTGTTTAATATGCCCATCAGGGGCGGGTGCAAACCAATAGCGACAAAGGAAATCACCGCAACCCCATCAGGACATTTTTATAATTAAGATGTAATTTTCATTTTTTCGCTATTGATTTGTAATTGCAAATATACAACAAATTTTTAAGAAAAAAAGATTTATTGTTCCATTTTTTATTCTCCTTGTGCTTTTAAAAATTTAATATTTAGTTGCTTTTCTTCTGATGTAAGAGGTCTGGTGCATACCACTTCACCGGATTCTTCGGAATAGTATTCCGCAATTCCTTTTTCTTGGTCGAAAACAATCGAACACATTTCCGTAATAAATTTTGCTTTTGCCTTAATAGTGTCAATAAGCTGATTTTTTTCAGCAAGAATAGGTTTTAACTCCTCTTTTATTTCTTTGGAATATTCTTTCAGATCACTTTGGAGTTTTTTGACCTTAATAGCCTTTTCGGACAATTGGTCTTTTAACTCGGTTAATTCTTCGTGAGTTAATTGTTTTGTGTAGCCGAAATTCTCACGTTTATCGGCTATTGCTTTAATTTCATTTTTTCCCATAACGTAAATTTTTTTAAATTAATAATAATAATAATTAGCTTTTTTTTTAAATTTCCCAGTACTCAAGCCTGATTTTTTGGCAGTATATATTATCCAGCATTTTACGGTAAATAGGTAAATCATTGATTAAACACTTTATTTTTACAGGTTCACGCTCAATTTTGGCCGGCCACCTGCCGTATTTGTCCCAAACTTTGACCTGGACATGATGAATTATTATCCAAGTCATACCGATAGTTTTTTATTTCTTAAATCACGTTTAGCAAATTTGGCCTTTTTTATGCGATATAAAGACACTTTGACATTTTCACGCATATTGCAAAAAAAATGAAGCGAAGTAATTCTATATGCACCTGATTTAACCCACAGGAAGCAAAAAAATGCCCCGGAAACTTGAGCGCAAATAAAAATGTGAGCAATAAGCCAAACAATCGACTTTTCTATAATGCTCAATTTATCGTAATTAGTTTGCATAAACGGCCCCGATTACTGATACTACTGCGGCTGCTACAACTCCGGCAACTGCCAGATAAAAAGATACAATCTGTAATATTCGTAATATTTTCAATGTTTTCATATTTTTTCTGTAAAATTAGTAATTAGAACAATACATATTTCTTAAAAAATGTTAAATCATTGATTGCGCTTTTTCGTGCAATTTCAAAAGTACTTTCAGTCATTTCAAAGCCTCTATTGCGTAGGTTTTTAAGTTCGTAAAACATTATAAACCAAAATGACATTGTTTTTTTGCCTGCATCAATTTTACGTTGCGGAAGTGATTTCTCACCGATTGTCATAATTGAAGCGAATTATAATATTCCCTTGCCTTTTCAATTTTTACATATAAATTCTGAATTTCGTATTCTAAATGTTCAAATACAAAAATCTTTACTCTTTTTTCAATAGGTAAATCTTTTATTATTTGATTGTTTTTTTCAATCTGTTCGGAAATTTCAATGTAATGTTTGTTTTGCTCATCACAGTTGAATTTGAAGTAAAACCGCTTTTTTTGCTCGGTAATTAGTTCATCAGGAGTTGGAACCAGGCAGTAAACTATTCGACCTTTTTTCTTACCTGTGAGTGCCATATATCCTTTTATTTGCCAGATATTATCTTTTGTTGGCTCGCAGTTGAAAAATGTTTTAAGTGTGTATGAAGTCTTTAAATCGTCCACAAATTCACCATTAATAATATCGGGAGTTCCGCAGATATAATCGTTGGTAAAATGTTTTGAATTTTTAAGGATAAGACCGGATTTTGTTACTTCCTGAAATAGTTGCATTGAATCCTGTTCGCACATCAAGCCCTTTAACATTTCATCAGTAATAACATCCTCTTTATATCCGAAAGTTTCTTCGAGCCATTTATCTTCAATAAAACTCTTTGCCGTTTCCGACATATTTCCGGCTTCTTTATCGGATTTTAATTTAGGGTCCGTCATAAGTGCGCCCAATCTTGAACAACGGAATAATATTTTTTCCATATTACTTTTTTGTTTTTGTTTTTAAAAGTTCTTTTTTCTGCTCAATCTCCATGTAAACATTATACTGGTCAATGTCAGGCACGAGTTCAATTTCTTCCAGTTTTTCAATTATTTCGCATTTTTCAATAGCTTCGATAATGCGATTACGTTCTTTCTCAAAATTGATACCTTCAATATCAATACTTTCAGGCTCATTATCAGGGTAAGTTACTTCCATATTATCAGGATTGTTTATAATTCCCTGATCGGAAATAACAGCCCTTTGCATTTCAACAGATAATGGTGCATATTTTGAAAGTAATAATTTTAAAACTGTCTTTATTGCCATGCCCTCAAAATCATCTTTCCAAAGGCCGTAACCCTTTTTGAATGTTTGTGAAAATTTAAGTCCGTGTCTTTTTAACTGGTCAACGGTAAGATAAAGAGTTTTTTCAAAACCGTTTACAAGTTTGAAATACGCGGCAAAACCTATAATTGTTTCCGATGTTTTTTTTGTAAAATCAAACTCATAGCCAGTTAATGGATTTTTTGAAATTATCTGTCCTTCATAAATAGGACTTGCGGAAATAGTTTTAAACTGTCCTGAACGCTGGGCAAGTTGAATAAATCCTTTGTAACCCATTTGAAATTGTGCTACATCAATATATTCGTTTCCTTTTTTTGTTTTATAAGGAACGATGTAGGCAAACCCAAGATTAGGGTTAATAGGTAAATCTAAGGTGGCTGCCGTAATAGCAGCGTTTATCAGGCTTGTTGGTTCTGAATTTTTAAGTAACTGGTTAGAGTTACTAATTTGTACTACCGTTGTGATAAATTGTGTTGCTCTTTTACCAAGCATTTCTTTAAATTTATCCTGAATAGGTTTACTTTCAAAATAACCTTTTATGGTTAATCCGGTTTCTTTTTTTTCTTCTGACATGATTTTAAATGTTTAAGTTTTTACAATTTTTCGATTTCGCTTTTTGCCCATTTTTTAAAAGCATCAAATTTCGCCTTAATATTTAAAGCAATTTCATTGTTTAATAACTCTGAATCCGGTATTTCAATAGAAAAAGAATTAACCCATTTAGTTAATTTTTCTTTCACAGGGGCTTTAGCTGCTTTCTTTTCTTCTTCAATACGTTTCTTTTCTGTCAGTTCTTTTTCTTTCTGTTCAGCTAATTCTTTTTCCTGTTTTGCTTTCAATTCGGCTTCAATACGTTCTTTTTCCTTTCTTTCAGCATCAGCCTTTGCCTTTAAATCTGCCTGAATTTTTGCCTGTTTTTCAGCCTCAATTTTAGCAAGTCTTTCGGCTTCCGCTTTCTGTTCAGCAAGTATTTTAGCCTGTTTTTGTCGTTCGACTTCACGTTCTTTTTCAATTCGATCACGTTCTGCTTGTAATTCCTTTTCTTTTTTTTCCGCCTCAATCCTTAATCGTTCGTTTTCCTGACGTATTTTTTCCTGTTCGGCTTCATACTCATTTTTAGCCGATTTAAGAGAGGATAACAGTTTCTCGTATTCATCATCAGGCATGTTGCGTAAATCGTTTGAGCCTGTTACAAATTGCACATACGGGGCAATTTCAATCCGGCGTTCATTTTCCAATTTGTTCAGCCGTTCATTTTCAATTCTTTCTTCTTCTGCCTTGCGTTCGGCTTCTTCTTTTTGTTGTTTAGCAAGAACAAACCCGTCAAATAGTTGTTTAAAGGCTGCTTCCGACATTTCTCCAAGTGGATACATTTCAGGGTTTTTGCATAAATCTGAAATCAATTCAAGTCTTTCTGCCTTTAACTTCGCTTTTCTTTCGGCTTCCATAATTTCATAATGCTTTTCAATTTTTTCGAGCGTTTCCTCTTTGCCGTGCGAAGCAAGTGCCTGTGCATTTTTCCAACCATCTACAAACCTGCCACCTTTAAGGTAATAATCCTTTGCTTTTTTATGAATGTCGGCTGTTCCGGTACGTACTTTAACATATTTTAATCGGAGTTCTTTTGCTTTTTGGAATGTTGAAGGCTCCAACGGCATTTTAACCACTTCGTTAAATTCCAATTCAAGTTCTTTCATTTTATCAAGCATCGGAATAAAAAATGCGGATATTTGTTGCGCTTCATTCTCTTGCAATCCATATTCAGCCGGATTAATAGTTACTAATGACGTTTCGTTTGAATTTTCCATTTTTTTAAGGTTTAAAGGTTATTATTTTTCAAAAATTACTGTTTCTGCTAATTCCCCGAAGTCTTTACGAACAACCTCGTCCAATATGCAATAATTATCATGTGCCTTATTGGACTGTTCGCAATATTTTATGCTTAATTCTAATGCCTCATTATCTGAATCGGCATAGAACACCTCTGTAATTGTACGGAAATATCGTTTTTTTGTTTTTTCTTTTGGCATGGTTTTATTTATTTTTGGTTATTAGTTTTCTTCCATCATTTCATCAAGATGTGACGAATAGCACTCAAAGCATAATTTTTCTATAAAAGTGATAAGCCATTCACTCTCCTGGTAACGGTTAATGTCTACCTCGTCGCCATCTTCATCGAAGTAACAATCGCAAGCCGGACAATGAACGAGTGTTATCAACTGTCTTTTTTCAACGTATTTTGGCGAAAATGGATGTGAGCCATCGTCGCCGTCAATCATGTTGTTTCCGGTCATTTTTATTTGTTTTTTTGGTATTTCGCACATAGTACAAAATTATACTTTTCAAAAATTGAGTGCAAATTTAAATTCTTAAAAAATGTTAAACAGATTTTGTTTTTTTGTTTTTGACAATGTTTCTGATTTGTGAAACTGTCAATTTGTAATCAACTGCTAACTGTTCATAGGTTGACATCTTAGAAGAACCTACGGACATATATTCTTTGAACTTTTTTCTTATTGCGGCATCCCGCCACATGCGGCGGGTTTGCTCAGGTGTTTGAAGTTTTTTCATTGGTTTAATTTTTATTGGTTAATTATTATTGATATATTCTGCAATTTTTAAATAATCCTCTTTTGTGCCGTTTAATCTTATTTTTAAAACTCCAAATTGATTATCTATTACCTTATGTAATATATTTGTTGGGGCTGGAAAATTACTAAGATATTCTAAAAATAATAATGGGGCATTTGTTTCTTTTTCAATAATTAGCATCCATCCTGAATGATATTCTACTTTTGCTTTCATTGGTTTAATTTTTAAATGAATAATTTTAATGAACTTTGATGAAACAAAGATACAACAATTAACAACACAATTGCAAGTTTTTTTGATAATATTTTTGTTAATAAATGTTAAAATGTGATATTTATCACATTATTACAGTTTGGCACGATTTTATTTTAAAAAAAATCTCCCGGAAAACATGACGTAAACCGGGAGGAAACAATACACTTATGAAAAAATTTACAATGCAAATATACAATGACAATTTTGAAAAGTCAAGTATTTTCTACTTTATTTTTTGAATATAATTTTTTAGCGAAATAGATTTATTCCTGAAATACCTGTAAACACGGTATCCGGCATAAATTATAAGTAGCGAAAAAATACCTATACATACCAATGCGAAAGTAATCATTCGGTGCTGGCCGGGTGTCAATATGTTTGTTGTAATTTGAATTTTTTCTTTTTCTGAATCATTTACTGTAATTGTAGTTTTTGTATGTTTTTCATTCCATTGAAAAGCAATTTTAGCGCTATCAATTTTACAATTTACGATCAGATCGTTACCATTTATTGATATGTCTATGTTTGAATTTTCGACATTACTAACCGTTGAATCTTTTTTTAAAATTACAGGCTTATTATTTTGGCATTCTATTAATGCTTTTCGTAATATATTTGCCGTAAAATAAATAGACGTGTCTTGTATTTCATAATTTGTTTCAGTAATACTTGAACTATCCTTTTTTACTTCCTTATTTCCGGTGCAATAAATTGCCCTATATTTCTCTATTCGTTTTGGTGTCATGCACCCGGACATATACGCCATAAATGCAATAAGTGTCAATATGGATAATATAATAAGCCATGTTGGGGGTTTTTTGTTGTATGCTATTGATGTCATTTTTTAATGAAGTATAAAGTTAACATATCCGATAATTGATAATGCAATTATTGTGATGATAACCACAAATGTTTTAAAATTTGAATGTTGTTCCTTCTGTGTCATATGTCCATCCTTTTTAAATTGTACTTTTTTATTATCCAGTTCAAAGTTTCATTGTAATTTATTGCCGTTGCATATCCGCATGTTTCCAGTAATTGAGTTTGCTCTTCGGCTGTTTTTGCATCCAGTACTGGCTTAAACCTGTCCCGCATAAGTAACTTGCTATGGTCAATAATGCTTTCTTCAATGGAGTTATAAACACGGAATAAAGTAACTGGTTTTTCACCCGATGAAATTGCCGAAGAAAAAGAATCATAAATCTTTCCAGAACCTTTATAAGTATAGGAAACTCCTTTTATCGTTTCCTTAGTAGTGTTTGAAATTACTTTACCTGGCCATGACTTGCCAGCTTTCACGCCAAAACAATTATTAGCAGCTGTTTTTATACTTTTTCCATAGCCAGTTTCACAAGCCATCTGGGCCGCCTTAACCGATGGAAAAATTCCGGTTCCTTTTACGCTTGAAATTATGGCATCGGAATATTCATTGAAAAAATTTTCCTGATCTGTTTTTGGATTTTTAAAAAGTTCCATATTTTTTTCAGCAAATTTAAACCAAAATTCCTAAAAAGGCAAATCTTTATTTGAATTAAATTCTGTCCTTATTTTAGGAATTTCGTTTTTCAACTTTTCAACAAACGCATCTCTGATGAATTTAGACGGATTTATTTTATAAACTTTCTTCAAAACTTCGCAATAATGCATCTCCTCATCTGATAACATTATTACTTTCTGTTTCAATCTTTTATAAGACATTTATATAGGTTTTTGTGGTGCTATACAATAGTTAGCAATCATTTTGCTTTTAGTTTTTTACCACATTGTTTACATTTCGTTTCTCCTTGTTCAATTAAATATTGTTGAAAGTCTGGATTGAGGTCGCAAAACGAATTGCTAACAAAGTATAAGCGTAATGCTTTAAGTTTTTTAAATAAAGTTTTCATATATTTTTAAGTTTTAGTTTTTAAATTAAGTTCAGTGTAAGCACTACGCTTATACTCGACCGTTATGTGCAATGCTACTGACCGCCATTCAAACGAGCTTTCGTTATTTCAATAGCTTTAGGGTTCAAATCACAGCCGATAAATTTTCGGTTCAATTCCTGACAAACTTTGGCGGTTGTGCCACTACCTAAATAGTAATCAGCCACTACATCATCTTCATTCGTTGAAGCTAAAACAAAACGGCTTATTAGTTCCTTTGGTTTTTGGGTAGCATAGCCAACCTGTTCGTTGCTATTTAATGCGTTTATTTGAATAAGATTATCGCACTTTCTTTCATCAACCATAAAGTATTCAATTTTACC
>Ga0209098_1001661_pt1 | contig 20840 bp, 18 predicted proteins | sample AD_JPNHW1_MetaG_FD_184429 | JGI IMG/M metagenome (GOLD analysis project Ga0209098, IMG submission 184429) | Active sludge microbial communities of municipal wastewater-treating anaerobic digesters from Japan - AD_JPNHW1_MetaG (SPAdes) (version 2) | ecosystem: Engineered > Bioreactor > Anaerobic...
ATTTAGTGTTTTAATTATTAGTTGTTCGTTTTCGATAAATGCCTTTGTTTTTTTCTCACGTTGGAGTGAAAAAGGAAACAATGTAGCATGTATGTCTCTTTTCTTAAGTTCTTCGCGGATTACCGGATCGTCGTTCCAGAAGATAAAAGCATCTTTTTCAGTCTGATTTTGTATTATTCTGAATTTTGAATCAATATAATTCTGGAATTCATAATTGTATCTGTCCAGGTGGTCGGGTGTGATATTGAGAAGTATGGCAACATCGGCCTTGAATTCGGTCATCCCGTCGAGTTGAAAACTGCTGAGTTCCAATACGTAATAATCATAACTGTTTTCAGCTACCTGCAGTGCCAGACTATTTCCCACATTGCCTGCCAGACCAACGTTCAATCCGCTGTTTTTCAGAATATGATAAATCAGCATGGTAGTAGTGGTCTTGCCGTTACTACCGGTGATGCATATCATTTTTGCATCGGTATATCTACCAGCAAATTCAATTTCTGAAATAATCGGAGTATGCTGAGCTTTCAGTTTCTGAATGATAGGAGCTTTATCAGGTATTCCGGGGCTTTTTATTACTTCATCGGCTTGCAGAATCAACTCTTCAGTATGCTTTTTTTCCTCCCATTTAATTTCATGATCATCAAGCAACTTCTTGTATTCCGGTTTTATCTCACCCATATCCGAAACAAAAACATCATATCCCTGTTTTTTCCCCAACACAGCTGCGCCAGCACCGCTTTCACCTGCTCCGAGTACGATTAACTTTTTCATTTAATATTCAGTATAATTATCTTATTTTCAGTGTGATGATGCTTATTGCAGCCAGTATGATGCCAATAATCCAGAACCGTACCACCAGTTTCGATTCATGAACCGGATTCCACGGTTTGCTGATAATTGCCGCGATGCCTGATTTCCCCCCCCTCTGAAAATGATGATGAAGCGGAGTCATCAGGAATACCCGTTTACCTTCTCCAAAACGTTTTTTTGTATATTTGAAATAAAACCGTTGAACAATTACAGAAATACTCTCCACGAAAAATAGTCCGCACAGAATTGGGATTAACAACTCTTTATGGATTGCGATAGAAAAAGTAGCAATAATTCCACCGAGAGTCAGACTTCCGGTATCGCCCATAAACACTTGCGCAGGATACGAATTGTACCATAAGAATCCAACTGTGGCACCAATAAGCGAACCGGCAAAAATCAGCAATTCACCTGTACCCGGTATATACATGATATTCAGATAGCCTGCATAGTTCACATTACCCGAAACATAAGCTAAAATGCCGAGTGTAACTCCAATTATAGCCGAAGAGCCAGTGGCAAGCCCATCCATGCCATCGGTGAGATTGGCGCTGTTGGAAACCGCAGTAACAATAAAAATGGCCATCAATACAAAAAATATCCAACCATATTTCTGTGCATTATCACCGCCCCATTTAAAGGCATCGGCATAATCAAGATTATTGTTTTTCATGAATGGAATAGTTGTTTTGGTGGATTTTACATCCTGCGAGGCATATCGTACATCTTCTACGCGGGCGCTTTTCCCTTTTATTTCAGCGTTTTCACGAATAACGGCATCAGGACTCAGATAAAGTGTGAGTCCCACAATGAGACCAAGCCCAACCTGCCCAACTATTTTGTAATTTCCTTTAAGCCCTTCCTTGTTTTTGTATTTTATCTTCAGAAAGTCATCGAGAAATCCAATAGCTCCCATCCACACGCAGGTAATTATCATTAAAAGTGTGTAGATATTTGTAAGATCAGCCAATAATAAAGTTGGTATTAATATGGATATGATAATAATGATACCTCCCATTGTTGGAGTCCCTTTCTTTTGTAACTGGTCTTCCATACCCAGATCACGAATTGTTTCTCCAATCTGAAGTTTTTGTAATTTGTCAATAATTTTTCGACCAATCATGGTCGATAAAAGCAAAGCCATAATAAAAGCCAGACCTGTGCGAAATGATATAGACAGAAACATTCCCGAACCGGGTATGTCGTAGTATTTGTCTAAGTAATGGATTAAGTGATACAGCATAAGCTTAAATTTAATTATTTACAATTCATAATTAATGTCCTTATCCGGACAATAGTCTGTAATTTATCTGAAGGAGTGTGTTTTGATTATTGAAAACATTTTCTCACTTCTTCTTTGTCATCAAAATGATGTTTTACACCCTGAATGATTTGATAATCTTCGTGTCCCTTTCCGGCAACAAGAACTACATCCCCTTTTTGAGCTATTGAACAGGCAGTCTTTATAGCTTCCCTGCGGTCAACTATCGTTAGTGATCTTGATTTCTGGGAAGCATCCAGACCATCGAGCATGTCGTTAAGTATATCCTGCGGGTCTTCATTACGGGGATTATCGGAAGTAAGAATTGCTTTCCAGCTTCCATCGACAGCTTCGCGTGCCATCATGGGGCGTTTTCCTTTGTCGCGGTTACCACCGCATCCTACTACGGTAATTAATCGACCTTTACCACGCAATATTTCATTGATAGTTGATATTACATTATTCAGGGCATCGGGTGTATGTGCATAATCAACGATTGCAGCATAACCGGTGGGCGAGTACAAGGTTTCAAACCTGCCCGAAACTGGCTGAAGGGAACTTATGATGCGGAGTACTTCCATTTCGTCCTGGCCGAGCAATACAGCAGCGCCAAATACCGCCGAAAGATTATAAGCATTGAATTTGCCGATGAATGAAACATGTACTTCATGATTATTCATATCAAGCAGCATGCCGTCAAATCCGTCTTCCAGAATTTTTGTTTTAAAATCGGCCATGGTGCGTATTGAATAGCCGAACTTCTTTGCCCGGGTATTCTGAAGCATTACTGATCCGTTTTTATCATCGATGTTGGTAAGTGCAAAAGCATTTGTATCCAGATCGTCGAAGAATCGTTTTTTTGCTTTCAGGTAATTTTCAAAAGTCAGGTGATAATCGATGTGATCCCTTGTCAGATTTGTGAAAATAGCTCCATCGAACTCAAGACCCGCTATCCGTCTTTGTTCCACAGAATGTGAACTCACTTCCATGAAAGCATATTTACAACCCGCATCCACCATTTTAGCCAGTAAAGCATTTAGCTCCAGAGCATCGGGAGTAGTATGGGTAGCTTCAACGGCATCGTCATTGATATAATTGCACACGGTCGAAAGTAAGCCTGATCCATAGCCCAGTTTACGGAAAAGTTTATAAAGCAGGGTTGCAATTGTTGTTTTGCCATTGGTTCCGGTAACACCTACCAGCGTCATTTTTGATGATGGAAAGCCGTACCAGCACGTTGCAAGGTGACCGAGTGCGTCAGCACTGTTTTTAACCTGAATACAAGTTATTCTGTCGCTTAACTCAGCTGGTAATTCTTCACAAACAACAGCAACTGCACCTTTCTCAACAGCCATTTGAATAAAATTGTGACCATCTGAAGCGGTTCCCCGGGTAGCAACAAACATATTGCCTTTTTCTACCAGGCGGGAGTCGAACTGTATTCCGGTTATTTCAATATCTGAATTACCCGTAATCTGCTCGATGAATATATCTTGTAATAAATCTGCTAAATTCATGCTGATTTTTATTAAGTTGGTTGATTTATTTGAATGTTAAAGTTATGGACTGCCCTCTGTAAGCTGTTTTTCCTGGTGTAAGGCTTTGAGAAATTACTTTTCCCAATCCTGTAAAGTTTACTTTAAGTCCCAGTCGCTCACACAGATATACAGCATCTTTTGCGCCCATACCGGTCAGGTCGGGTACTGTATTGTTGTTAATGCTAAGTTCGTTTACATGAACGGTTTTACCGTCGCTTGTGGTTTTAACCCAGTCGCTTTTTTTGCCTGTGTACTTTTGGTTCAGATTGGTCATTACTGTATTTATAGCATCCAGTTTACCCGATTTTAAAACAGGTTTCTTGATATCCAGATAATTACTGTCTACAGGCATGGTTTGAACAGTGGCAACGGTGTCAATAGCCGAAATCCGTTCAGCAATGTTTTTTACCACCACACCTGCCATCAGCCCACCTGAAGGATAGCCAATTTTTGGTTCACGAATCACGACCAGGCAGGTATATTTTGGCTTGTCGAACGGAAAAAATCCGCAAAATGAAACCTGATGCGTCGTTCCACCGGATTTGTAACCCTGTGATCCTTTTGAAATCTGTGCAGTGCCCGTTTTGCCTGCTATCCGCACATAGGGAGAATGTACGGCTTTGCCGGTTCCGTATTTTGGATTTTCGACTACACCCAGTAAAGCCTGACGTACATCCTTAAGCGTCGAAGGTTTGCAAATGCGTTCGTTGATGATTCGGGAAGTAAATTGTTTGATGATTTGTCCGTTTTTACTGATCGATTTTACAAACAGTGGCTCAATGTATTTACCGTTATTGGCTATTGCGTTGTAAAATGCAACGGTATATATTGGAGGTATTTGAACTTCGTAACCGATGGACATCCATGGCAGGGTGCTTAGTGACCAGTAACTTGACTTGTCGTTTGGATGACGTATGTTTGGCGCGGCTGTACCCGGAATGTATAAATTGAATGGTTCGTTCAGTTTCATCTTATACAGCTTGTTGACAAATGCAGCCGGATTGTTGCCGTAAGCATTTACTATTGTTCTTGAGATACCTATATTGGATGAAGCATTCAGCGATTGTTCAAGTGTAATGTCATGATAACCACCTTTTTTTGCGTTGTGATCTTTCATAATTGCTCTTCCGAAAGCGTAAATACCATTTCCGGTTGCAATTACATCGCTGAGTTTTGCTTTACCGTCGTCCAGTACAGCCATTAGCGATACGGTTTTAAATGTTGAACCCGGTTCAACCTTATCTGACACAGCTCCATTCTTGTTTTCTGTATAACTTCCGTCAGCGTTCCGTTGCATATTCACTATGGCCTTGATTTCTCCTGTTGATACTTCCATCAGAATGGCATAACCTGTCTGAGCTTCAATTTCTTTCAGTTTATCAATCAGGGCTTTTTCGGCAATATCCTGCATATCCACATCGATTGTGGTGGTGATATCCATGCCGTCAACCGGGGAAACCTGAACAACTTCTTCCCAGCGGTTTGCTACTTTTTGTCTTGACGAAACACCCGGAGAGCCTCTGAGTATTGAATCGAAACTAAGCTCCAGACCGTTTTTCCCGCCTTTTGTTTCATCGGCATAAATATCGCCGATGGTGCGCGAAGCCAGCGTGGTAAAAGGTTTTACACGGCGGAACATTTCTTTTGTCAGCAATCCGCTTTTATTCTTGCCCAGTCTGAAAAGCGGAAATTTCTTTATATCTTTCAGTTGAGCATAAGTTATTTTTCCTTTATAGAAAGCATATTCACCTTTTCCTTTCCGGTAAGCTGATTTAATATCCCGCTTGTATTCAGCCTGAGTTTTGTCTTTGAAGTAATCGGCCAGGCAAAGCGAAAGAGAGTCGATATTTTCTTTGAATAATTTCCCATCTTTTTCCTTCAATGCAGGCACACGGAGGTCCATGAAGACGTAATAAGTAGGTATAGAACTTGCCATCAGTCTGCCATCGGACGAGTAGATGTTTCCCCGGTTCGGCTGCACGATGATGTCCGTTTTTTTATTTTTAGTTCCTAAAGCCAGCCATTCTTTGCGTTCCACTGTCTGAATCACTACAATATTATATATAACGAGCAGCATCAGTAAAATTATAAAAATGTAAACTGCTGCAAATCTGCTTATTATATTCCTTCCGGGATCAGACATTGTTGATGTTGAATTAGTTAATTATGTATTCTTCAACGATAGTTGTGTCGTTTTCAATTTTCTTTGTAGCTTCCTGTTCCTCTTTTTTTTGTAAGAGCAACTCCTGATCTTTTTCCGGGTCCGGTTCAGTGATAATCACTGGCGCATAAGGGCTTTCCTTCAGGTTTAATCCTTTTTCATTGATAAAATTCATCACATAGGTACGGCGGCTGAGCGTTGTGAGCTGTGCCGATATGGTTAGCGATTCGTATTTAATATCTTTCAGTTGCTGTTTCAGCTTCACTTCGCGTGAAACCTGTGTTTCACAATAAAAACGATTATCAATGTATATAAAAGCCAGAAATGCTACCAGTATAAAAAGTGCATAATGTTTTTGTATGAACTTCTTTTTCAGAATATTTCCATTCAGAATATCTCTGAGTGTACTCGATTTGATATCCGAAAAGTCTTCACTGCCCTTGATTGTATCTGATATTTTCTTTAGCCAGTTCATATTATTGTTTTTCAGCTATTCTGAGTTTTGCACTTCTTGCGCGTGGATTTTGGGCAATTTCTTCGTCCGATGCCACAATTACTTTGTTATTTACAGCCTTCAGAGGCGAAAGCACATTCCCATAAAAATCTTTTTGAAGTTCTCCTTCAAAATTACCGCTGCGTATAAAGTTTTTCACCAGCCTGTCTTCCAGCGAATGATAGGTGAGTACGACCAGTCTTCCGCCCGGATTGAGTAATTCAACGCTCTGATTCAGCAATTCCTGAAGTACCTTCATTTCTTTGTTTACTTCGATGCGCAATGCCTGAAAGACGCGTGCCATATCTTTTTTCTCCTTTTCCCTGAAGAAGAATGGTTTCAGTATCTCGACAAATTCCTGAATTTGTGTGATGGGTGCCTGTGCGCGTGCTTTTACGACGGTCGCCGCTATTTTTCTTGAATTGCGTAACTCTCCGTACAGATAAAATACATTTGCGAGCTTGTCTTCCTCGTAAGTATTTAAAATAGTGGCGGCAGTTATTGGTGAAAGTTTGTTCATCCGCATATCCAGTTTCCCGTCATAACGGAATGAGAACCCACGATCTGATTCGTCGAAATGATGAAATGATACGCCAAGATCTGCCAGAATGCCGTCCACATGCTCTATCTGATGGTATTTCAAAAAATTTGTCAGATAACGAAAATTACTTTTCACAAAAATAAACCGCTGATCATCAATGATATTCTTCATTACATCCTCGTCCTGATCAAAGCCGATCAGTTTTCCTTTTTTGCTCAGACGCGACAGAATCTCTCCGGAATGTCCGCCACCTCCGAAAGTAACATCCACATAAATGCCATCCGGGTTAATGTTCAGTCCATCAATCGTCTCGGTAAGCAGAGCGGGTATGTGATATGGATTTTCCGGCATTTATTCAGCTTTTTTAGTCATTTTATCTTTCAGTCGGGATGCAAATTCTGCCGGTGAACGTTTTGCCTGTTCGAACCTGGATTTCCCCCAAACAGTAAACCGGTCCATCGATCCGACAAATAGCACTTCATTATTTTCAATACCAATTAGTTGCAGGTATTTCTTTGTAATAAGTACTCTTCCCTGCGAATCGATATCGAGCCATTCGGCGTCCGATACAAACTGCATTAACAGCATCTGGTCTTCAGCATTCCAGTCATCCAGTCTGGATTTAAAATCGTCAACTTTTTTATTCCAGATAGATTCCGGATAAAGTATCAGGCAGTCATTGTCCGGATCCTTTCGCATTACCAGCTTTTCACGCTCACCTTCAGACAGAAGTTTGCGATAACAGGAAGGAATGAAGATTCTTCCCTTTACATCGGCTTTTGCGTCATATTTGCCAATAAATGTTGACATGTTTTTTTTGAGTATATGTTTGGATGGTAAAAGTATGAAATTTTTTCCTAATACTCCACATTTCCCCACAAAATATTTATCAACAAGTTATGAACCGATTTGTCCTGTTTTCTGAACAATTTATCAACAATGTTTCCCGGGAAAGAGAATTAATTTAATTTAGATAAAACTAAGGAAATCAGATAAATATAACATTGATGGTGTGAAGATATATGAAAGTGGAGTGATAGTGGGGGGATGTGTTTGTATTCTTCATGGTATGCCACCGACCTGCAATTGATATTTCGCGTGCAAATTACTAATCGATTTGTTTGACCGGAGCTGATAAATTTCAGAATGAAGGTTTTTTTTATACTTTTGTGAGTTTGAAACGAAAAAAGTAAACAAATATGGAAAGCATAAAACCGATGCGATTGTCTGTGGAAGATATTATTCGCGAGAAAGCTCCGAATAAAAAATTTCCTGCGTTCGTGGTTAATTACCTCAAAAAGATTGTTCATCAGGATGAATTGAACCGCTTCTTCATGTCTGTTCCGGATAAAAAAAATCTGGAGTTTATCGAAGCTGCCATTTATGAACATCTGAATGCCGGTGCCGACTTTGAGGGCGTGGAAAACTTGCCGCCAAAGGATGGACGTTATATCTTTGTAAGCAATCATCCGCTCGGCGGTCTCGACGGTGTTACGCTAGGTTTGATGCTGGGACGCAAATACGACGGGAAAGTCAAATTTTTTGCCAACGATATCCTGATGTTTCTGGAACCGCTGAAAGAAATGTTTTTACCGGTCAATAAAGTGGGCGCAGGGTCGGCGAACAGCCGGGTGAATGCAAGGGTTGTGGATGAATTTTTCAGCTCCGACTTTCATCTGATTACTTTTCCAGCAGGGACGTGTTCCCGCAAAATCGGCGGAAAAATACAGGATCTTCCCTGGAAAAAATCTTTTGTAACTAAGGCTGTTCAGTATCAGCGGGATGTGGTTCCTATTTATTTTGAGGGTCGTAATTCCGGCTTCTTTTACAATTTGTCAAAAATCAGAACCCGCCTTGGTTTGCCAAATATAGAAATGCTTTATCTGGTGAATGAAATGTACAAACAGCGTGGCAATCATTTTAAAGTGAAAATAGGTAAGTCGATACCATATCAAACCTTCGACAGCACGAAAACACCTGCGGAGTGGGCAGCTGTTGTCAGAGAAAAGGTGTACGAAATGAGGTGAAAAAAACTGATTAGCGCATCGAAAGTTATAAATCAAGTAATCCGTCGGGTAAACTCAGGCGGATTATTTTTTTCTCGTGGTCAATATCGGTGATGTATTCATCAACAGCGGGAATTAGTATTTCATCGTCCTCTGTTTCAATTACAAAAAGTACATTTTCAGTCGATTGGTCAATCCCGGCGATTGTTCCGATTTTCCCTTTTTCGTTGTCTGACACTTCAAAACCGATAAAATAATCTGCATCAGCTCCGGCTTCATTAATTTCATTCAGATATTCATTGGGCAGGAAGATGGTCAGCCCGGTATATTCGCGCGCCTGCTCTTCGGAGTCTATCCGTTCGAACTTGATAATTCCGGATTCATCTGTTTTCAACCGTATCTCTTCGATGTAAAACGGCACAGGTATTCCTTCCGGTTCGAGTACAACATACGGGATTTCAATGTCCTCCAGAATGGTTGTGGTACAACTGAAACTCATTTCACCTTTTAATCCGTGAGTTTTCGTGAGTCGTCCGATGGGGAATATGTCGTTTTTTTGTATCATTATTTTTAATTATAAAAAATGCGAAAGCACCAATTCATAAAAATATCAACTGAAAAAAACAGTGAACTTCTATGCGCTTAGTGCTCTCGTATCTTAATTTATTTTGCTGTCCAGAAGCATTTTTTGGGTGATACGATATCGCCTGTAGCTTTCAGCTTTGTCATGGCTTTGTCGACTTCTTTGCGGTCGAGTCCGGTGAGTTCCACTACTTTTCCTGCATTTACAGGTTCGCTTGCTTGTTTGATAGCATTTAATACTTTTTCTACTGTTTCCATTATTTAGTAATTATTTATTTGTGAAAAAATATAACGGATTTTCTTAGTTGAATGTTTAGTTCAAGAAGTTATTTCTGATTTTTTGGGCAATTTCATTCATTTCCCCGGGAGAAAGCTTGAGTTTCGGATTACCGATATTCATGTCACTTTCTTTGTTGATGGGTATCAGGTGAATATGAGTGTGAGGCACTTCCAGTCCCATAACAGCAACTCCGATGCGTTTACAATCCACCGATTTTTCAATTGCTTTTGCCACTTTCTTGGCAAACAATGTCAGACCCGTATAAGTCTCATTGTCCAGATTGAAAAGGTAGTCGTCTTCAGTTTTTTTTGGCACTACCAGGGTATGTCCCTTGCTCATCGGGTTGATGTCCAGAAAAGCATAGAAGTTTTCGTCTTCAGCTACTTTGTAGCTCGGAATCTCACCTGCAATTATTCTGCTGAAAATTGTTGCCATGATGGTTGATTTTATTTCTGGTTAGTAAATGCTTTTTTGGGGGGATTTAAGACCTATGAAAATTTCAAAATAAACAATTCAATCAGGATGATGTTTTTCTTGATTTTACAGTCCAATTTCCATTACCTCAAATTCCATTGAGCCCGAAGGAACCATGACAGTGGCTTTCTCACCAACTTTTTTGCCTAACAGTCCTTTTGCAATTGGTGTGGTAACTGATAGTTTCCCTTCTTTGAAGTTGGCTTCGCTTTCAGATACGATAAGATATGACATAACCTGACCGGATTTTGTATTTTTGATTTTTACCCTTGTCAGAATCTGAACTTCATTTGTAGAAATCTTTGTTTCGTCAATCATTCGGGCTGATCCGATAATATCTTTCAGTTGAGCAATTTTCATTTCAAGCATTCCCTGAGCTTCTTTTGCCGCATCATATTCGGCATTCTCAGATAAATCTCCTTTATCTCTGGCTTCAGCAATTTGTTTTGAAATGGCGGGACGCTGTACGTTTTCCATTTCATTAAGTTCATCGACTAGTTTTTTATAACCTTCAGCGGTCATATACGTTACTGCCATAATTAATCGTGTTAAGTTTAAGTTTTTGATAAACAAAAAAGAATTCCGACGAATAGTCGGAACTCTCAGTATGAATCAGGTTTTATTACTGCAAAGATACACGCTTTTTTCGTATTTCAATTTTTTTGTGAAAAAAGTTTTTGAAAAAAATTAATGGTATTTCCTGTTGAAAATCTCGGAGTAAATAAATGCTGCTCTGGCACTTTCTGCATTATTCAAAATGTATAAAGGATTAATTTCCTCTTCTGAAATTTCAGGTTCAGGGTTATATGTTTGTGATTTCAGATTTTTAGTTACGGTCTTCTTTGCCCGCATTTTGCTAATATCATCTACAGCATCATAAGTCTGGAAACTTCCGGTTTCAAATCCCCGGGGAATCGTTTCGCCCGATACTGCTTCCGGTACAGCCGTTCTTGCCGGAGATATAATCGTACGGGATGGTTCCGGTCGGGTAATTGTTTTTGGAGTTTGCATGGTTGTCTGTCGTTCAAACTCTTCCCACGATTTAGGCAGGTTAATTACCGGCTTTTTCTTTTCTCCGGTTTCATTGCTTTTACCTTTTTTCTTAAAAATTCCGCTTATACCGGCAAGCACAAGTAAAATAAGATAAATATAGTCACCCAGATCTTCCATATATTTTTAAATGTTTATGCAATATTACAAAAAGAATTCCGTACAACCAAATTACATAAAAAAACAATGGGTAACTTCACAGTCACCCATTGCTACATTTTAACCTAAACCTTAATTATGAAAAATTTATCTGTTTGTTTACTCTGCAAAGTTAGTACGGTTTTTTGAATTACCAAATATTACAACAATTTTTTTTCAAAAAATAATTCATTTAATTCTAAATGAATAAAAATGAGTAATTATGAACAGATTATACGTTTTGTTGAAATCACGTTGTGGGTGCAGCAGAGAGCTATTCGATAAAATAAAAAGTGTTCGAAAAGCTGCACCTCGTACAAATATCGTAACTTTGCATCTGGGAAATTTTAAAAACGATGATGCTGTTATATAAATAAATGCAGATTTACGCTGGATATGCGAATAAAAAAGATATTATACAACTATATTATTATACAAAACAAATCACCGAAAATTGGGAAATTGTGTGAGACATTTTAAAAATACTTATTTATTTATGAAAGAAAACAAAGCAGTTGGTTCGCCGGACTCTAAATCCGCGTTGAACGACAAAAAACTATTTATTGAAACTTACGGTTGTCAGATGAATGTGGCTGACAGTGAAGTGGTAGCGTCCATTATGCAGATGGACGGATTTGAACTAACAGGCCAGATTACTGAAGCAGATGCCGTTTTTGTGAATACTTGTTCGATCAGAGACAATGCCGAGCAAAAAATTATACAGCGTCTGAAGTATTTCCAGTCGCTGAGAAAGAAAAACAAAAAACTGGTAGTAGGAGTAATCGGTTGTATGGCTGAACGGGTTAAAGAAGATCTGATTGAAAATCACGGAGTAAATATTGTGGTAGGGCCGGATGCTTATCTGGATATACCCAACCTGATGGGCCATGTAATGAACGGAGAGAAAGCCATCAATGTAGAGCTTTCAAAAACCGAAACCTATCGTGATGTAATTCCTTCCCGCATCAGCAATCCGATATCAGGCTTCATCTCCATAATGCGCGGATGCAATAATTTTTGTTCCTATTGCATAGTGCCCTATACCCGTGGGCGTGAGCGCAGCCGCGATGTTGAAAGCATCCTGAATGAACTGAAAGATCTGCAGGAAAAAAACTTCAAAGAAGTTACCCTGCTTGGTCAGAATGTAAATTCATACCAGTTTGAAAAAGATGGCCAGGTTATTGATTTCCCGCAGTTACTTAAAATTGTGGCTGAGGCGGCTCCTGAAATCCGGTTCCGTTTTACAACTTCTCACCCCAAAGACATGAGCGACCATACACTCGAGGTGATTGCGGCGCATCCGAATTTATGCCGGTTCATTCATCTGCCTGTGCAGAGCGGCAGCAATAAAATTCTCAAAGCTATGAACCGTAAATATACCCGCGAATGGTATCTTGACAGGATTGCTGCTATCCGGCGCATTTTGCCTGATGCTTCCATAGGTACCGATGTATTTTGCGGTTTTCACGGTGAAAGCGAAGAGGATCATGCCGAAACGCTGTCGCTCATGCGCGAAGTGGGATTCGATATGGCTTTTATGTTCAAATATTCCGAACGACCGGGTACGCATGCAGCCAAGCATCTGCCGGATGATGTGCCCGAGGAAATTAAGATCAGGCGACTGAACGAAATCATAGCTTTACAAAACGAACTCTCGCATGCTAGCAACCTGAGAGATATCGGACACGAATTTGAAGTACTGATTGAAGGTTTCTCAAAACGGTCAAAGGAACAATTTTTCGGCCGGACATCGCAGAATAAAGTGGTGATTATACCCCGTAATGGCCGCAAAATAGGTCAAACTGTCCGTGTGAAAATTACTGATGCCAGCTCTGCAACCTTATTTGGCGAAGTATTGAATTAAGATAACAATATTTATAAGATTTATTATCACTGACGAAGATGTATCGGTGATTATTGTAAAGCGAAATGTAAAGTTTCGCTTTTTTTATCATCAGAAGTCAGGCTTGTATTGAAATATTTGCAATTAATTAAAGAAATATTTCTTTAATTCTAAAACTATCTATTTTATTTATAGTTATATATTATAGAGTTATTGATAAGTTTTTTTGTAGGAAACAGGATTGTGGCATTTTTTTTAATAAAAAGTCATTTCATCCTTTTAAAAGAATATGTTTTCATTTAAATAACACATATAATTTAACTGTTATGGAAACGCTGACCAATTCTCCTGTTCCAGAAAATATTCTCGATCAGATTATCGGGAAACACAAAGGAAAACCCGGCATACTGCTTTCAACGCTGGAAGAAGTGCAGGAAAAAAATCCTTTGAAATATCTTCCCGTTGAAACTCTTACTGCTGTATCCCAAAAACTGAAAGTGCCATATACCCAGGTATATAGTGTTGTCACATTCTACTCGTTTTTTAATCTGAAACCTCAGGGAAAACATTCCATTGTCGTTTGCCGGGGCACTGCCTGTCATACAAAAGGTTCAAAAGCTTTGCTGGATGAAATAGGACCAATTCTGAATTTCAAAAAAGATGAAAACGATACAGAATCATCTTACACAACTCCCGATAATTTATTCACCATCAAAACGGTAGCCTGTTTCGGGCAATGCGCACAATCGCCTGTAGTGGAGGTGGATGGCGTCATTCACAGCAATGTCAATTCGCAGAAACTGATCAAAATGCTGAACAGGCTCAAATTGCAGGAAACCCGGGTGAAACCGAATAAAAACTAAGAGCGGTGTAAGAACATCATTTTTATATGTCTGACATTATTATCTCTTTTGAAAAGCTCGTATAACTATGAAACCACACGAATTTGAGATCCTAAAACAGCAATTTCAGGAACGGATACTTCCTGCTGTTCCCATGATATTTGTTGGGATGGGTACCTGTGGCATTGGTAATGGTGCCGATGTGATTTTTAACCGCCTTGAAGCGCGTATTTCAGAAACAAAATCTCCCTACCTGCTCAAACAAACGGGTTGTTTTGGATTTTGTGCACAGGAACCGTTGGTAACCCTGTATCAGCCGGGCAAGCCGTTGCTTGTTTACTGCCGGGTAAATGAAAAGGATGCGATCCATCTTGTTGACGCGCTGACAAAAGGAAGAATTTATAATAAAAAAATACTTTGCCGGATTGATGAATGGGACTTTCGCGAGTCACAGGTTCACTTTGGAAAGGGATACGCTGAAATTCCTCACTGGGATGAAATTCCTTTTTTCAAAGGGCAAAAAAAAATTGTACTGCGCCATGCCGGACTTATTGATCCAGAAGATATTCGCGATTATTTTGCAGTAGGAGGATATCGGGCATTGAAAAAAACACTGGAAATGCAACAGGAGGACGTTGTCAGTGAAATTCTTGCTTCAAAACTTCGAGGTCGGGGTGGTGCCGGCTTCCCGACCGGAATAAAATGGTCGATTATGCAGAAAGCAGAAGATGACCAAAAATACATTATTTGCAATGCCGACGAAGGTGATCCGGGTGCATATATGAACCGAAACGAGATTGAAAGTGATCCGCACATGCTCATCGAAGGGATGATAATTGGGGCTTATGCGATGGGAGCTACCGAAGGAATTGCCTATGTAAGGGCAGAATATCCACTGGCTGTAAAAAGACTGAAAAAAGCCATCGAACAGGCTACCGAATGGGGGTTGCTGGGCGAAAATATATTAGATTCCGGTTTTAATTTCAACCTGTACGTGGTGGAAGGTGCCGGAGCTTTTGTTTGCGGAGAGGAAACGGCGCTGATTGCATCTATCGAAGGAAAAGCAGGCCGTCCGATGCCACGTCCGCCTTATCCGGCAGCAAAAGGATTGTACGGTAAACCCACCAATATTAATAATGTAGAAACCTGGTGCAATGTGCCTGTCATTATCGAAAAAGGAAGTGAGTGGTTCAGGCAGACCGGGACCGAAAAAAGTTCGGGAACAAAAGTTTTCTCGCTGGTCGGGAAAATAAAAAATACCGGGCTTGTGGAGCTTCCGCTGGGTTCCACGCTCGAACATTTCATTTTCAATATTGGTGAAGGAACCGGAACCACTAAACGGGTGAAAGCCGTGCAGACAGGCGGACCTTCGGGAGGTTGCATTCCGCTGGAATATTTTTCCACTCCGGTGGATTACGAGTCGCTCGCCGGAATCGGGGCTATCATGGGTTCGGGAGGGATGGTAGTCATGGATCAGGATAATTGTATGGTGGATGTAGCCCGCTATTTTCTCGAATTCAACTCAGCGGAATCGTGCGGAAAATGCACTCCTTGCCGCGAAGGGCTGTCGCAGGCACTTGCCATACTTACCCGGATTACTAAAGGTCAGGGTACTTTTGCCGACCTCGAACGGCTGGAATTGCTGGGCAGAACGATTAAAGATACTTCCATTTGTGCGCTGGGTCAGACTGCTCCCAATCCCATTCTGACAACCATGAAGTATTTCAGAAAAGAATACGAAGAACATATTCGTGAAAAACGTTGTCATGCGGGTGTTTGCGATACGCTTTATATGGCTTTGTGCGAAAATAGTTGTCCGATGCACATGAATATTCCGGCATATATCGAACTGATAAAGGAAGACCGGCTTGATGAAGCTTTCGAGGTTACCCTGCGCGACAATCCGCTGCCGGGTACAATCGGACGTATCTGCCACTTCCACTGTCAGATGCGTTGCCGACGTGAACAACTGGATGAGCCTGTTTCGCAGGGTGAAATTCATCGCTATCTTGCTGATACCATCTATAAACTCGGTAAAGAAAATGAAATTTATAACCGACTGATAAAAGAAAAACTGAAACCTACCGGCAGGAAAATTGCCATTGTTGGAGCCGGACCAGCCGGTCTTACTGCTGCTTATTACCTGGTGCGTTTGGGACACGAGGTTACTGTTTATGAAGCTTTGCACGAAGCCGGAGGCGTTTTGAGATTTGGCATACCGCAGTACCGCCTGCCGAAATCAGTCCTCCAAAAGGAGGTGCAATTTATCCGAAAGTTGGGTGTGAAATTTTTATTTAATCAGCGGTTAGGTCAAAATTTTTCATTTGAAACATTAATAGATAAATATGATGCTGTTTATCTGGCCATCGGTGCATGGAAAGATATTGATCCGTATATCCCCGGTGAAAAAGCGAAGGGTGTTTTCGCCGGAACGGAAATCCTGAAAGAACTGGCGTTGGGTAAAATGCCGAAACTGGGTGAACGTGTAGTCATTATTGGTGGCGGAAATGTAGCTATTGATGCTGCACGAAGCTTGTGGCGACTTGGTAAGGATGTCGCAGTCGTTTATCGGCGTGAAAAAGGCGATATGCCAGCTAACGTAGCCGAAATATTCGAAGCGGAAGCTGAAAAAATCAATTATCATTTTCTGGCTGCACCCCATGAAATACTCACAGACGCCCGCGGAAAAGTGAAGGCCCTGAAAGTGGAAGTGATGAGTGGCGGAAGTATCGATACGTCGGGCAGAAGAAGACCTGTGTCGACCGGAAAATTTGAAGAAATACCCTGTGATTCTGTCGTTTTGGCAATAGGTGAAAGGGTCGATTCTGCACACCTGAGTCAACATGGTTTGGCTGCAACAAAGGACGGGCGATTGATAGTTGATCCGTTTACTTTCCTGACATCTGTTACGAAGATTTATGCAGGCGGTGATTCTGTTACAGGACCTTCAACAGCAGCCGAGGCAATGGGTATGGCCCGAAAAGCAGCAGAATCCATTGATCTGGCGCTGATGAATGAAAACAGATTTCATATGCTGTTCCGAAAATTCGAATATAAGAATCTCGTACCACAAAATCCGAAAGTAAGTCCGAAAAATCGTTCTGCAAAACTCACAGTGAAAGAGCGTATAGGCAATTTTCAGGAAGTGGAATGCGGCTATACCGGCGAACAGGCCCGGAATGAAGTCAACCGCTGCCTGAGATGTGATGTGCGATGTTAAGTCTATCATGATAGCATTAAATCATCTCATAAATTGCATTTGTTTCAAAAATTCGTGTAATTCGTATTAATTCGTCAAATTCGAATCTTATGAAAATCACAATCAATAATCAGCCTCTGGAAGTTCAGGAAGGTTTAACCATCATGGAAGCCTGTAATGCAGTTGGTATTCATGTACCTTGTCTGTGTTACCTCAAAGATGTATCGCACAATGCTTCGTGTGGTGTGTGTGTTGTGGAGGTTAAAAACGCCAAATCGCTTCTGCGTTCGTGTATCACGCAAGTAACCGACGGTATGGATATTACCACCAACAGTCAGCGTGTGATGGAAGCGCGAAGGGTAAACATTGAACTTATGCTGGCTAACCATCCGCAGGAATGCCTGGGATGCGATCGTAATCAGAATTGTGAATTGCAGGAAATAACTTTCGATTTAGGTATTCACGAAAGACCATTTGTCCGGACCAAAAAAGAATATTCCCCGAAAGACGAATCGTCGTTGTCTTTGGTTCGCGATCCTGAGAAATGCATTTTATGTGGCCGTTGTGTGGCGGTGTGCCGCGAGGTGCAGGGAGTAAAAGCCATTGATTTTGCCTGGCGGGGACTGAAAAGCCGGATTTCAACTTATATGGATTTGGGAATGGGAATCGTAGCTTGTACCAATTGTGGACAGTGTGCACTGGTATGTCCTACGGGTGCCATAACTGAAAAAAGCGCCATCGGTGACGTGTGGAAAGCGTTGAATGATCCCGAAAAAGTGGTACTGGTTCAAACAGCTCCTGCTATCCGAGTTGGAATTGGCGAAGCTATGGGAATGCCTTACGGAAGTCTTGTTACAGGACAAATGGTGGCGGGATTGCGCCGATTGGGCTTTTCCAAAGTGTTCGATACCAATTTTGCGGCTGATCTTACCATTATAGAAGAAGGAAATGAATTGATCAACAGGATAAAAAACGGAGGCATACTGCCCATGATTACCTCCTGTTCACCTGGCTGGATTAAGTTTATCGAACATTTCTATCCGAAATCATTAGCCCATTTATCTACCTGCAAATCACCGCAGCAAATGTTTGGCGCGGTGGCAAAAACCTATTATGCAGAAAAAACAGGCATTGATCCCCGGAATATCGTAGTGGTATCAATCATGCCCTGCACCGCCAAGAAATTTGAAGCCCGCCGCCCGGAGATGGACGGCGCCTACCATTACTGGAAAGATAAGCTGAAACTAACCAATGAAGATCATTTTTATGATGTGGATGCTGTCTTGACCACCCGCGAACTGGCGCGAATGTTCCGTGAAATCGGTATTGACTTTACCCATTTACCCGCAGAACAGTTTGATAACCCTCTGGGTGAATCAACAGGAGCTGCAGTTATCTTTGGAACTACCGGTGGAGTGATGGAAGCTGCGTTGCGAACTGCCTACGAAGTTTTTACCGGAAAAACGCTGACAGATATTAATTTCACATCTGTTCGCGGACTGTCCGGTATCAGGGAAGCGGAAGTGGATCTGGATGACAAGAAAATAAAGGTAGCTGTGGTTCATACATTGAAAAACGCTGGCATTCTGCTTGAACAAATCGAAAACGGCACTTCCCCCTATACTTTTATTGAAGTGATGACCTGCCCGGGTGGTTGCCTTGGAGGTGGCGGACAGCCCATCCCGACCAATACCGAAATACGGTTAAAGCGTGCTGAATCCATTTATTACGAAGATGCCCACAAAGGTATCCGCAAGTCGCACGAAAATCCCGAAATACTGACACTCTATAAAGATTTTTTGAAAGAACCACTGGGTGAAAAATCGCATCATCTGTTACACACAAAATATATCTGGAGAGGATATTAAATACTGTACTATAAAAACATGTTTCAAAAGGAGGCTTGATGAAAGCTTCTTTTTTTTTACTGTCTTGATTATGCTTTCAAACTGTAATCAAAAAAACAAAATACCGGTTAAAATATGCTTAAAAGCAGTGTTTGGCCATTAAGTGGTATGTTGTAAGTTTCTGTAATTTAACACAATAAATATTTTATAAATTTAATTACAGAATTATTTCATTAATCAAAACAATATCCATATATTTGAAAACAAATAATTTCAGAGTTCAACATCATCTGTCGCATTAAATAGCTTATTACAAAATAGTTATGGAGAAAATTAAATCGTATGAAGAGCTCAAAGCCTTGCGTGAAACGTTGAGAATTGGGCGACCCGATAAAAGTAGCGAAGATAAACCCGTCCGGGTGAAAGTAGCGATGGCCACCTGCGGCATCGCGTCGGGAGCAAAGGAAGTGCTGGACTATTTTACTGCCGAACTCAAAAAACGATCGGTAAGTTGTAGCATCTCCCAAACCGGATGTATGGGATATTGCTACGCGGAACCAACCGTTGAAATTATTCTCCCCAATCGCGAGCCTGTTGTTTTTGGTTATGTGGATACGGTAAGGGCAGACGAAATCATAGAGAAATACATCAAAACCGGCGAACTGGTGGATGGAATTATCCCTACCAATTACGAAAGAAGATAAACGCGAAACATCGAAATTATGGAAAAATTCAGAATGCAACTGATGGTTTGCGCGGGCAATAGCTGCCGCCATCACAACAGTGAAGATGTGATAACGCGCATCAAATGGCGGATTGAAACTGATGAAGAACTGATGAACTCGGTTCAGGTTATCCAGACCGCCTGTTTTGGACTGTGTGCCAGCGGAACCATTATCAAAGTGCTTCCGGGGAATATTTTTTATGCTAATGTGAAACCCGAAGATACCGATGAAATTATCAATGAACACATTATCAACGGCCGGGTTGTTGAAAGACTCTTGTATCATCCCGATGATCAGAAAGTGATTACCGGTACAAAAAGTCTGAACCGCAAGCAAATCCGAATTGCCCTGCGAAACTGCGGGGTGGTTAATCCCGAAAATATTGATCATTGCATCAAGCACAATTCCTATCTGGCCATGGGCAAAGTGCTGACGGAATATTCACCTGCCGAAACCATAGAGATTATCAAAAAATCGGGATTGCGTGGTCGTGGCGGAGGCGGCTTCCCTTGTGGTTTGAAATGGGAAATAGCCAGTAAAAACGATTCCGATCAAAAATACGTGGTTTGCAATGCTGATGAAGGAGACCCGGGCGCATTTATGGACCGCTCTATACTCGAAGGTGACCCGCATGCCGTGCTCGAGTCTATGGCTATCTGTGGTTACTGCATCGGTGCCAGCAAAGGACTGATTTACATTCGCGCAGAATATCCGCTGGCTATCAAACGGTTGAAAATTGCCATCGAACAGGCTAAAAACTACGGATTACTTGGTGTTGATATCCTTGGGACCGGTTTTAATTTCGATATTTCGCTTCGCTACGGTGCCGGGGCTTTCGTGTGCGGCGAGGAAACGGCACTTATCCATTCGATGGAGGGAAAACGCGGTGAACCAACCAACAAACCGCCATTCCCGGCTCAGAGCGGCTACCTGGGGAAACCCACCAACGTGAATAACGTGGAAACTTTTGCAAACATCCCGCAAATCATTCTCAATGGAGCCGACTGGTTTGCATCCATCGGAACCGAAAAATCAAAAGGAACAAAA
>Ga0209098_1001664_pt1 | contig 20831 bp, 17 predicted proteins | sample AD_JPNHW1_MetaG_FD_184429 | JGI IMG/M metagenome (GOLD analysis project Ga0209098, IMG submission 184429) | Active sludge microbial communities of municipal wastewater-treating anaerobic digesters from Japan - AD_JPNHW1_MetaG (SPAdes) (version 2) | ecosystem: Engineered > Bioreactor > Anaerobic...
GAGGGAATGGATTGGCAGCAGATGCTGTTGTATAGGAATGTAAAAACTTCAACAATACGAATAAAATATCGGGGATCCTATGACATCAAGACGTGAGTTCATCAAAACCGGAACGGCTGCGGCCGCTGGAGCTGCCCTGGCCGGTGAGGCCGCGTTTGCCCAGCCTGCTGCCGCAGTTGATCTGGTCCGCACTGAGGCGGGTGACTACATCCTCCCGCCGCTGCCCTATGATTACGCCGCCCTCGAACCGCACATCGATGAGGCGACCATGCGGTTGCATCATGACAAGCACCATCTGGCCTATGTCAACGGACTGAATGCAGCGCTCAAGGCCCTGGCCCAGGCGCGTGAAACCGGCAATTTCGATCTGGCGGGCTATTTTTCCACTCAGGTTTCATTTCACGGTTCAGGCCATCTGATGCATGCGATCTTTTGGAAGAACATGGCGCCCAATGCCGGCGGCGAGCCGCAGGGCGAGCTGGCCCAGGCGATCATCCGCGATTTCGGCTCGTTTGCGGCCTTCAAGGCCCATTTTTCAGCCGCCGCTGCCAAGGTGGAGGGATCCGGCTGGGGAGTGCTCGGCTATGATCCCTACGGCAGGAAGCTGCTGGTGCTGCAGGTCGAGAAACACCAGAACCTCTTCGTTGCGGGAGTGGTGCCGCTGCTGGTGCTCGATGTCTGGGAGCACGCCTATTACTTGAAATACCAGAACCGGCGCGCCGATTATGTCAGCGCGTTCTTCAATGTCATCAACTGGGGGGATGTGGCACAGCGCTACGCGGCGGCGCAGTAGCGCTAGATCCGCCGGATCCGCCAACAAAAACGCCCGGGAACTTGCCCGGGCGTTTTTGTTATGGCTTACATCGCGGCCGTGCGGTACGCCGCTAGAAGGTATAATGGATCCGGGCGGCCTGGCTCCGCAGCGCCTTGCTCATCGCCCGGTCGAGGGTATTGGCCTCGCCGCTGGCTGCTGCTTTCCTTTGTTCCTCCGCGAGAAAGGCCTCGCGTTTAATCCGCAACGCTTCGATTTTTTTCTGGATCGTCTGGCGTTCGGCGTATTTCCCGTTGAGGTAGTTCAGCCGCCCGTCCGGCGGGAGGCTGCGCATTTCGGCGGGGAGATCCTCCCCCTTCAGCTCCTCCAGTTTGACCTCCTTCTGTTGTACCGCATCGACCAGGTCCCAGCCGGCATTGCTGTACATCGCCTGTGATTTGGTGATCGCCCGCTGCAGCACCGAGGCGGGCGAGGCCTTGGCGGCGTTGAGATCCTGGCGCGTCTGATTGGCTGCGCCGGCGGCCCCGGCCTGTCCGTAGGCGACATAGGTTTTGTTCAGTCCCGTGCCGAGGTCGGCCAGTTCCTGATCGAAGGGCGTCGGCATCTCGAAGCTCCTGGAATCCTGGTCGATGTTGAAATAGGCGCCATCGGCGAGGTCGGCGCCGTCCTTCCATTGGGTGTCGATGCCCTCCTGGCGGCTGCCGCAAAAGATGGTATTGACCAGGATGCCTTTGGTGATGGCTTGTTTGCAGGTGGTGCGGAAATCGACGCCGCCCTGGGTGAAGGGTTCGTTGCCGGCAATAAAGATGGCGCGGTAATCCCGCGGGCTCGTGCTCCATGCCAGCTCGTTCACCGCCTGGCCGATGATCTGGCCGCAGTACTCATCGCCGCCGTCGGTGGTGAGGTTGAAGAGGGCGTCCGAGATCCGGTCGAGATCGGTGGTGAGCGGCGCGAGCTGGCGGATGTAGCCGGTGCGCTCACCGAGCGATGGCGTGCCGTAGTGATAGAGGGCGACGGCGAGCTCGGGGCGCTGGCCCTCGACCCGGGCGGAGATGAATTCGTTGACGATCTTCCAGAGCTGGCTTCGGGCCTGGTCGATCAAGCCGTCCATGGAATTGCTGGTGTCGAGAAGCAGGGCGAGCTGCACCTGGGGCTTTTCCACAGCGGCGGCCCGGCGCGGGCACAGCACCACGATGACCAGCAGGATCAGTGCCAGCACCAGGAAAAGGCGCGCGTACCTCATAGTAACCATCCTTTCCGTCGTTCAGGACGATCATTCATGGATTTCATACAATTGGCCCGCCAGTACCAGGCGGAGGTTGCGGCCGGCCGAGAGCCACTGCGGGGCGAGAGGATCCAGCCTGAGCAGAGCGAACCAGGCGTCGGAGTTGAAGCGGACACGGACCGGTTCCTGGTCGATGTGGTGCTGCACCTCGGCATCAACCCACTCGCTGCCGTTCTGGTAAAAGGTGCGGTTGGCGATGGTACGGATCTGCTGGCCGGCGAGGGCTTGCTGCACCCGTTCCGCGGCCGGGGCGGCGCTGCCGGTCTGGCCGCGCTGGAACTGCGCGTTGGCGCGCGTCAGGGCGCCGGCCGCGGCGGCGTTTTTGAGAACGTCGAGGGACTGGGCGGCGCCGACCGCGGCGTCGCCGCTTTTTTCCGCATAGACCTGTTCGAGCATCCGGCCGGAGGCGGCGACGAAATCGGCATCATGCGCGGACTGGACCGTGCGTCGGGCCAGGGGGACGTTGCGCTGCGCTTCATCCTCGAGGATGAGCCAGGCGGTATAGGGGGTGACGATGCCGTAGCGGCGGGCCAGGTCGATGATCTCCTCCCTGAGCTCTTTCTCCTCGCCATTGAGGCGGATCTGATCGAGGAGGTAGCCGATGCGGCGCGACGCCCAGAGGCGCGGGATGAAATCGTACTTCTCCTCCCGGTCCATAAATCGGACTAAATAGGTCCATGATACGGGGCGGCCGTTCACCGTGCCGTGCAGGGTGATCTCGGCCGGGCCGCTGCCTTCGTAACGGCCGAGGACCAGCAGCTGTTCTCCTTTGAAGAGATCGGGCAAGAGGGCGGGCGTCATCTTGCTGAGGCGGATCCGCCTGTTCGTCTCCAGCCATGGTGTGGCCAAGACCGGCAGGCTGATCTTGTCATAAAAGGCGGCGACCTTGGCCTCGATCTCCTCCTCGGGCAGCACGTATTGGCTGGCGCCGCGGCTCCGGGCGGTCAGGCGGTCGAGGAGATGGGTATTGAGATCGCTGCCGACGCCGAAGGAAAAGATGCGCACGGAGGCGTCGCCGGCCGCATCTTTGACCTGCGCCAGGATGGCCTCCTCACCAGTTTCGCCCACGGTCGGTTTGCCGTCGGTGATAAGCACGACCATGCAGGGGCGGCCCGATGCCGCGTGCATGCGGGCGGGGCGCAGGGCGAGGTCGAGGGCCTCGGCCAGGGCGGTGCCGCCGAGGGGCTTGAGTCCCGCGACGAACTCCTCCGCCGTGCTGCGGTTGGCCAGGGTGGCCGGTTGCAGATCATGGAAGAGCGCCTCGGCCTCGGTGGAGAAGCGGACGATCTCGAAGCGGTCGCGGCGATCGAGGTGGGCAAGGCAGTACTGCAAGGCTTTTTTCGCCTGAACGAGCTTTATTTTTTCCGCCATGGAGCCGGAGGTATCGAGGACGAACACCAGGTCTTTGGGCAGGATGCGCTCGGCGGCGAGGTCGGCGCGCGGCGCGAGCATGAGGAGAAAGGTGCCGGGCTCGCGGCCGTCGTGGAAGGCCAGCAGGCGTCCGTTGACGGGTTCGCCGCCGGCGGGCGCGAAAAAGAGCTGGAAATCGGCGTCCGGCTTGACCGATTTTTCCTCATAGCCGATCACGGCATGGTGTGCATCGCGGCGATGGATCTCCACGTCGTGGCTGGGGGAGTAGAGCGGACCCAGGGGTGAGGTGGAGGCGATCTCCACCTTGACGGCGACGCTCTGGAGCGGGGCGGCGGAAAATTTCTCGGTGTTGAGGGGATAGCGATATTCGCTCACGCCGTCCTGACTGGAGAGCAGTTGGGTATAGCGCAGGCAGATGCGCTTCTCGCCATGGGGCGGGATGGGGAAGATGCGCAGGCGGTAGAGCCCCTGCCCTGTGTATTCGAGCAGGGCCGGGTCGCGCTGTTTGCGGACGATCTCTTCGTAGATGGAGCGCGCCTTATCGGCATCGAGAAGCTCCGCTTCGGTGGGGCGGCCGTCGATCTCCATCGAGAAGCGGTCGAGTTGGCCGCCGGGCGGGATCGGGAAGAGGTAGGTGCCCTCGAGCTGGAGGGGGTGGGGATTGTAAAAGAGTTGGTCGATCTCGGTCACCGCCACCTGGTCGGTGATCTGGACGTTGACGTGGTGGTAGCGCACCTCGAGCGGGGCCATGACGGCGGGAAAGCGTGGCGGCAGGTGCGGCGGCCGCGGGATGATGATCATGCCGTCGGCGTGCACCAGCGCCGGGGCGCAAAGAAATATCGCGACAGCCCAAAGTCGACGCATAGGGTTCCCCTTTTCCTGAAATGTGATCCTACCTATGCAACGACCCGGTAATAAAAAAGTTCACGGGAAAATCGGCGAATCCGGCGGAAAAAAAGCGCCAGCGATTTCATTTCCCTTTTAATTATGGACTCCTTTTAATAACTTGTTTTCAGCAGCGACACGTGATTTTTACAGAGAGGCAAGATGCAAAAACGTACACTCGGGCGCGGCGGTCTGGAGGTATCCGTCCTTGGACTGGGCTGCATGGGGATGAGCCACGGCTATGGACCGCCGCGCGACCGCAGCGAGATGATCGCGCTGCTGCGCACCGCGGTCGAGCTCGGCGTCACCTTCTTCGATACCGCGGAGGTCTATGGCCCTTATGCCAACGAAGAGCTGGTGGGCGAGGCCCTCGCTCCGCTGCGCGAGCGGGTGGTGATCGCCACCAAATTCGGTTTCAGGATCGGAGCGGATGGCAAGCAGGCGGGCGTGGACAGCCGGCCCGAGCACATCCGCGAGGTGGTGGAGGCCTCGCTGCGGCGGCTGCGGACCGGGGTGATCGATCTTTTGTATCAGCACCGGGTCGATCCGGAGGTGCCGATTGAGGAGGTGGCCGGCGTGGTCCAGGACCTGATCCGCGCCGGCAAGGTGCGCTATTTCGGGCTCTCTGAGGCGGGGGTACAGACCATCCGCCGCGCCCATGCGGTGCAGCCGGTCACCGCGCTCCAGAGCGAGTACTCGCTCTGGTGGCGCAAGCCGGAGGATGAAATCCTGCCGGTGCTTGAGGAACTCGGAATTGGCTTGGTGCCTTTCAGCCCGCTCGGCCGTGGCTTTCTCACCGGCAAGATCGATGCCAGGACGGTCTTCGATCCCTCCGATTTCCGCACCCTGCTGCCCCGCTTTACCGAAGAAAACCGCAAGGCCAATCAGGCCGTGGTCGAGCTGCTGCAGGAAATCGCCGGCCGCAAAAAGGCGACCCCGGCGCAGATCGCCCTGGCCTGGCTGCTGGCGCAGAAACCCTGGATCGTGCCCATTCCGGGGACCACGCGCCTGAGCCGCCTGGAGGAAAACCTGGGCGCCGCAGCAATCGAACTTGCATCAGAGGATCTCCGCGAGATCGACAGCGCCGCCGCACGAATTCCGGTCCAGGGCGCGCGCTACCCGGAAGCGCTGGAGCGGGGGACCGGATTATAAAATCAAGGGGGGTGTGATGAAAAAACGTTGCGGCGGAGCAGCACCGATGTGACGGTGCCGGCAGGTGCTGGATGCTGCTGCTCATTTTTCTGATGCTGACCGCGCCCGCATGGAACGATGGATATTCTGGAGTTGCAGATGCGAAAAACAGGCTTTGCTCTTGTTCTGCTGGCCGCGGTATTCCTTTGCTCCCCTCTCTCCGCCCAGGAGTTGCCGCGCGTTTATGCGGCTGAGAACACCGGCGCGGCGTGCCCCCAGCCCTGGCTGCCGGCCTTCAACGAGCTTCCGGTCGTCCAGACCCTGCCCGATCCCTTTGCCTGGGCCGACGGCCGGGGCCGGCTGGCCCATGTATCGGACTGGCGCTGCCGCCGCATCGAGATCGGCGCCGCGCTGCAGCGCTATCAGCTCGGCGTCAAGCCGCTGCCGCCGGACAGCCTCGAAGCCCGTCTCGTCGGAGACACGCTCAAGGTGACGGTGACAACGGGCGGCCAAACGCTCGACCTGACGGCGATTATCACCCTGCCGCAGAGCGGCAGCGGACCGTTTCCGGCGGTGATCGGCGTTGGCTCCGGGAGCGGCAGCCTGCCCGCCGACCTCTTCACCAATCGATCCGTCGCCACCATCCGCTATAACTTTGACCAGGTCGCGCCCTGGACCCAGAGCGGACGCGGCCTGGGCGGCTTTTACCGGCTCTATCCGGACCCGCAAGTGGGCTATCTGACCGCCTGGGCCTGGGGCATCAGCCGGCTCATCGACGGACTCGAAAAGGTGCCGCAGGCCAACATCGATCTCCAGCACTTGGCGGTCACCGGCTGCTCCTTCGCCGGCAAAATCGCGCTGTATTCCGGTGCGCTCGATGAACGTATCGCCCTGACCATCGCCCAGGAGCCCGGCGGCGGCGGCGATGCCGCCTGGCGGGTGACCGAGACCCTCAGCGGCAGCCGCGAAACCCTGCGCAATGCCCAGAGCTATGGCTGGTATGCGGCCGATGCGAGTCTGTTCAACAACGCCGTCACCCGGCTGCCGATCGACCAGCATGAGATGATGGCGATGATCGCACCCCGCGCCCTGCTGGTCCTCGGCAATCCCGACTATGAATGGCTGGCTGACGAGTCCGGTTATGTCGCCTGCATGGCGGCTGCCGAGGTCTGGAAGGCGCTTGGTGTGCCCGATCGCTTTGGCTTCTCCAAAGCCGGCGGACACCTCCATTGTTCGCTCCCGGCGAGCCAGAGGCCCGAGGTGCAAGCCTTCATCGACAAGTTCCTGCTTGGTGTTGAGAGCGTCGATACCCATGTCGCGATCCATCCGGGCTATACCACCAACCTGGCCTCGTGGATCAAATGGAGCACGCCCGTCCTGGATAACGGCGCCTCCTGGTGGGGCAAAGCCTCTCTGATCGCTCCCGCGCATCAGTAAAAGGATCTGGGCACGGCGGTGACGCTGCAGTGGCACAGGGTGGCGGAGGCAGACCGCTATGCGGTCGAGCTCTCCAGCGATCCTTTTTTCGGCAGTGCATCGGCTAGCGCTGCGACCGCCGACACGCAGGCGACCGTCACTACCCTCGTGGCGGGCAAGAAATACTATTGGCGGGTTCAGGCGCAGACCGGCGCAGGTGCTTCCGGACCGTGGAGCGATCCCTGGAGTTTCTCTACCTTTATTGCCCTGCCGGGCAAGACGCTGCTGGTCGCGTCGGCACCCATTCCCAACCGCGCCGATTATATCAAACTTTCCTGGAGGCGGGTCGATGGTGCCGATCAATACCTGGCCCAGCTGGCCGTCGAGCCGGGCTTCGGCCGGATCCAGACCTCGGCGGTCACGGCCGATACGGTCAAGAATCTCAGCGGCACCAACGAGGGCCAAAAGTACTACTGGCGGGTGCAGGCGCAAAACATCGCCGGAGCCGGACCCTGGAGCGATGTGCAGGAGTTTACGATTGTGATCGCGCCCACCAATCTTGAGGCGCGTCTCACGACCCCCTCTGCGGTTCGACTGGGCTGGATGGATCGTTCGCGCGTCGAGGAGGGGTATGTGATCGAACGCCGGACTGCCCAGGAAAGTGTTTTTACGGTGCTGGATACCCTGAAGGGCAGCGGGAGCGAGTATGCGGATGCGCAGGTGGAAAAGGGCGGGCACTACACCTGGCGGATCCGTGCTTACAAAGGCGCAGCGGTTTCGGAGTATAGCAACGAGGCTACGCTGAGCTTGACGGGGGTGGCCGAGAAGGAGACTTTGCCGGCGGAATATGCGCTCAGCCAGAATTATCCCAATCCTTTCAATCCCGTGACGATTATTCGTTTCGCCCTGCCGCTCACCGCGGCGGCGCGGATCGCCATTTTTGATGGTCTGGGCCGGGAGGTTGCGGTGCTGCTCGACCGCGAGCTGGCGGCGGGCTGGCATGAAATCGCCTATGACGCCCGGAATCTCCCCAGCGGCGTCTACCTCTGCCGCATGCAGTCCGGCAGCTTCCATGCCTTGCGGAAAATGATTTTGATGAAGTAAAGGGAGGGCGTGGACCGCTCCGAGTTGGAGGTGCGGGCTGAGAAAGCCCTGAGAGCGCCAATGGCCGATCACGACGGGCGGAGGCTCTGCCATCTCAGGGAAGTGGCGGCGCACCAGGTTCACCCCATGGCCTGCATCTGCTCCGTTCCCCTACTTTATAAAACCTGACAGCGAAAGAAATTCAATGGTTCATTTCGACAACTCTATCCTCGAGATCATCCGGCAGCGGCGGTCCTGCCGCACCTATCAGCATAAAACGATCGCCGCGACAACCGCCGCCCGTTTGGCGGCCTGCATCGCCTCCGTTCAAAGTGGTCCCTTCGGCACACCGTTGCGCTATGAGCTGGCCGCCGCGGCCGGGGACGATCCCGGTGCGCTCAAGGGGCTGGGCACCTATGGATTCATTAAGGAGCCGGCCGGATTTATCATCGGCGCCGTTGCGCCCGGCGATAAGAACCTCGAGGATTTCGGCTGGGGTCTGGAGGCTATTCTTCTCTATTCGACCGGGTTGGGCCTGGGGAGCTGCTGGCTCGGCGGCAGCTTTGCCAAAAGCCGTTTCGCCGGCCGCATTCGTGCCCGAGCGGAGGAGATCGTCCCCGCGGTCGCTGCGGTTGGCTATCCCGCGGAAGAGACCCGCTTGCGCCGGATGATGCGCAGCCAGGTCAAGGCCGATTCGCGCAAACCGTGGGAAACGATCTTTTTCCGCGATGATTTCACGACCCCCCTGTCCGAGGCGGCGGCCGGCGGGTATGCCACGCCCCTGGCGATGCTGCGGCTGGCGCCGTCTGCCGGCAATGGGCAACCCTGGCGGGTTGTGCAGAAAGGGGAGCGTTACCAGTTCTATCTGCAGCGCCCCGCCAACTTCAAGCCCGGCCGTTCCGCGCTGCTCCCCATGACCATTGCGGATCTGCCGCGCGTCGATCTGGGTATCGCCATGTGCCATTTTCAGCTGACGGCCGAGGAACTCGGGTTGAGAGGAATGTGGGAAATTCACGAGGAGGGCATACCGGGTACGGACGCGCGGCTGGAGTATTGTGTGAGCTGGCGCATTACGCTCTGAGTGTGCAGGGAAGGCATGCCCGCGAAGCGGCGCGAAAATGTTGGGGAGCGGGATTATTACGCTGGATTGAATCATGGCGTGCAGGGAAAGCATGCCGGCGAAGCGGCGCGAAAAAGTCAAGGCGAGCTGTTTCCGCTTGACATTGGAGCGCTGATTGGCTATTATCCCTTATATCCGGCCGTGCCTCCGCCCGGATTCACCTGTCGGGCGGGTCTGACCGCATAGGCGGGCCTGATAAAGCCGCTTTGCTGCCTCGGGCAAACGGAGGAGATGAGGATGACCAGGCGTACTTGTCGCACGATTGCTCTGGCTTGCGCCAGCCTGCTTGCGTTCCTGTTGGGGCGCGCTGCTGCGCAGTCCTCCGCTGCCGTAGCCGAAGGCCCACCGCACTGGCAATGGTCGCTGCAGTACCTGGGGCTGACCTTTCATCCGGAGGGCGGCGATACGCCTGAGGTTTATCCCCTGAAGCTGGATCCCAAGGCCTATCTGGTAGTGAGTGTCGGGATCGTGGGCAATCTGGATTACCGGTTTGGCCATCATGCCTTTTTCCGGTTCACCAGCTCCTTGTACAAGGACTGCGCTTTCCTGACCGCGGGCTGTCTGCACCTGGGGCCGCGGCTCGAGTTTTCCGCGGGCCGGAACAGTTTCAATGCCGGCATCGGGCCGATTTTCAGCTTTCGCAGGGATTGGCACCGGTTTGCGCAGTATGTCGATGACGAGTTTTACGGCAGGAGAGTCTGGAAGGGCTGGCAGTACCGCTTCTATATGACCGCGGTCGAATTCGAATATCTGCGCCGGATCAGTGACCGATTCGAACTGCAATGGTCATTGATTCCGGGTGTACCGCTGGTCGTCACCTCCCTGTTCGGCGTCCGGATCCGGATGTGATCCTTGCCGGAGGGCTCAAGGGCTAGCGCCGATCGAGGTTGAGATCCTGGTTGGCGGCGGGGTCGTTGATGGGCTCCAGATGGGTGAAGAAATGGGCGCCCGGCAGCAGCGTGTGGATTTTATCTTCAATCTCGCCGATCAGGTCGTGCCCCTGCTGGACCGGCCAATCGCCGGGAACGAGGATATGAACGGAGATAAATTTGCGGGCGCCCGCCTGTCGCGTCCAGAGCGCATGATAGTGCACCTCGCGGCTGGTATAGCTTTCCAGGAGCTGATGGACGAGGGTCAGTTCGCTATCCGCGAGGGCGGTGTCCATCAGTCCCAGCGCCGAGCGACGCAAGAGCTGGAATCCGGTCCAGACGATATTGGCCGCGACGATCAGGGCGATGATGGGATCCAGGCGTTCCCAGCCGGTGAGGGTGACCGCGCCGATGCCGACGAGCACGCCCACGGAGGTCCAGACATCGGTCATGAGATGGTGCGCGTCGGCTTCCAGGGTGATGGATTGATGCCGGCGTCCCGCTTGCAGGAGGATGCGGCCGGTCGCGAGGTTGATCAGGGAAGCCGCCGAGGAGATCACCAGGCCCACGCCGACCTTTTCCAGCGGCTGGGGGGCAAGCAGACGCGGAATTGCAGTTATGCCGATCATCCCGGCCGCCAGAAGGATCAGGGCGCCTTCCACGCCGCTGGAAAAATACTCTGCCTTGGAGTGACCGAAGGCGTGCAGCTCATCCGGCGGCCGCGATGCGACCGTCAGCATTGCCAGAGCCATGATCGCGGCAGCCAGATTCACCATGCTTTCCAGGGCATCCGACAGCAGTCCCACTGAACCGGTGAGCAGATAGGCCGTTCCTTTCAGGCCGATCGTCAGAACTGCTGCGCCAATCGACAGCCAGGCATAGCGCGTGAGTGAGGGTGATTTTACGGGAGTCGTGTGGTCCATAGGAGCCCTCGAAGTAGGATTAAGAAATTACCCCCAAAGCATCGGGCCGGTTCGCTCATGCAAGAAATACCCGCCTTACGCAATGCCGGCGCCGCCGGGATTTGCACCGTGGTATGCGGTTCGCTCGTTTATGAAATACCCGCCTTACGCAATGCCGTCCGGTACTTTTCCCCGCGCGATTTTTTTGCCAGCGGCTCGTTTCCAGGGGTTCTGCCTGACTCAGCCGAAGGGAACTATGTGCTGAAGGCCATCACCTTCGGCTTGATGATTTTTTTAAAATCTGCCAGGCTCATCCTAAGCAATTCCCGGTGAGTGCCGGCGTTGAAACAGATCTCTTCAACTTCTTCCAGCCGTTTGTCGATCAGAACATCGATCCCATAGAACAGGCCAAAAGGCGGCATGGCGCCCAGTTCGCAGTCCGGGCATAATCCCTTGAATTCTTCCTCCGAGGCAAGCGCGATGTCAACCTGCAAATCCCGGGAGAGTCGGTCAAAATCGATCTGGCGGGAGGCTGGCAGCACCGCCATGATCAGGCGATCGCCCGCGCGGACAATCACGGTTTTGGCCATTTCTTTTCCGGAGACATGCGCGGAGGCGGCGATTTCTTGCGAAGTGAACGCAGGTGAATGGCTGATCAGGACGTATTTGATGTTGTCCCGATCGAGTGTTTCCTGCAAACGTGTGACAGGCATAAAGACCTCCTCATGCAATTCGGACAGGTGCATCATGCCTATTCGGACAGGAGATGGCTATCGCCGGTCAGCCATGTGGGCTTCAATTCAGTATAATTCAAAAACCAACTTGAAGCAAGGGAAAAAGAACGGATTTCGCACAAACGAGGGTGCCGCGAGTCTGCAAGCCTACTCTTCATTCAGGACAAGATTTCAACAGCTGCCCGGATTACTTTCCCGGCAACAGTGCCGCGAGATCACCGGCCGATTCGATCTGAAAGCCATGAACCGAGATCCCGGTTATTCAAACAGCTCCGGCAGCACCTCCCCCGCCTTGCCGCGGATGATCCGGTCGTACATGGCGCTGTTCTCGGAGGGTTCGGGATTGATCTCGACACAATAGGCCCCATGCTGCTGCGCCAGGGTGGGATAGCCCGCCGCGGGCCAGACCACCGCTGAGGTACCGATGCTGATGAGCAGGTCGCAGCCCAGAATCGCCCGGGTTGCCGCGGCCACCACATGGTCATCCAGCAGGTCTTCAAACCAGACGATATCCGGCCGCAGCCAGCTGCCGCACTGGGGGCAGCGCTGTGTCGTAAAGTCGGGATCCGGGTCCGCGGAGACGCCGTGCTGCGGGCAGCGTACCCGCCAGAGGCTGCCGTGCAGTTCGTGCACGATTTTGCTGCCGGCGCGCTGGTGCATGCCGTCGATATTTTGGGTGACGACGGTTATGCCCGGCCGGGCGGCCTCGAGGCTGGCGATCGCCCGATGGCCGGCATGCGGCGCGCAGCTGATCGCCTCCTGCCGGCGCAGGCGATGAAATGCGAGCACTTTTTCCGGATCGCGGTTGAAGGCCCGCTGGCAGGCGACCTCCTGCCAGTTGTACTCCTGCCAGCGGCCGCCCTGGCCGCGGAAGGTATGGATGCCACTCTCGGCCGACATCCCGGCGCCGGTGAAGAAGACGATCCGGGTATACTCTTGCAGCGCTATTTTTTCCAAGGATTTGCTTCCTTTATTCAATCAGGACGACGATAATCTACAAAGTTTTATCGGGATTGCAACCGGAATTATGGCGTAGGAGGTGAAATAATAGAGGGCCGGAGCAGGATATTCCGGGAGGAAGCATCCTGCTCCGGGCGAACTTTTATGCACGATATACGTCTTTATGATATTGATCCGCACCGCAACGACTCTTTATCGTGCTGATAATCTGCTGCAGTTTTTCCAACTGCTGGAATGAATCGTGTCAAGATCAGAGGAATGTGCATGAAACACCTGATAGTGGGGATCGCGGCCCTTTTCCTCGCCGGCTGTGCATCGTATCGCCCGCATGTACAGGGGGTAGCAGGGACATCGCCCGCAGCGGCGGTGCCCTGGACGCCTCCCCCGGCCGAATCCAGGGCGCTCAAGCTCCCCGAAGATGCGGTGCCGGCGGCAGAGCTCTCCGCCCGATGGCGCCGCTTGAGCCTGGCCGAAGCGGTGGACATCGCGCTGCAGAACAATCCGGACACCCGGATGGCTTGGGCCAATGCCCGCGCCGCCGCGGCCGGATTCGGAGCGGCGCGCAGCAGCTGGCTGCCCTCCCTCAAGCTGGACGGCGACTTGGGCCGCGGCCGGCAGGAGAGCGACCCGGCCAGGGCCAGTGATTACCCGGCCACGACCACCTATTCCGGCGCAGCCGGCCTATCCTGGCTGCTTTTCGATTTCGGCGGCCGAGCCGCAGCCATCGACGCCAGCCGTCAGGCCCTGCTCGCGGCGGACTGGACCCACAATGCCGTCCTCCAGAATGTAGTGTTGCAGACCGAGGCGGCCTATTATGGCTGCGCTGGCGCCCGGGCGATGCTCGATGCCAGCCAGGCTTCCCTGGCCAGCGCGGAAATCGCGCTGAAAGCGGCCGAGGAGAAGCGCAGCGTTGGCCTGGCCACCAGCGCCGATGTCCTGCAGGCGCGAACCGCCTGGTCCCAGGCTCTGCTGGATGTGCAGAATGCCGAGGGGGATCTGCGCATCAGCCGCGGCAGCCTCGCACTGGCCATGGGCTATCCTGCGTACAGTGCCGGGGATCTCGCAGCGACCATCCCCGAGGTGCCTGCAGATACCCTGGTACAGCAGGTGGATCAGCTGGTCACGAAGGCCCTGGCGGACCGACCGGATTTGCAGGCCGTGCGCGCCCGCGCCAGGGCCGCGCAGGCCAATGTCCGCCAGGCGCGCGCCAGCCTTCTGCCCACGATCTCGGCCGCCGCCTCCGCCGAGCGCCTCTGGTATTACGATGCGGACCAGCAGACCACGGTCTACAACGGCGGCCTGCAGATCGCCATGCCATTGTTTGGCGGATTTTCACGGCAATATCAGCTGGCCAGGGCCAAAGCTGAAGCGGACGCGGCCGGCGAGCAGGTCCGGGGTGCGGAACAGGATGCCAGTTTTCAGGTCTACTCCAGTCACAGTGATTTTCTCACCGCGCGGGCCCGGGTTGCGACGACCGATGATCTCCTCGCCAGCGCGCAGCAGTCCGAGCAGGTCGCTTTGGGGCGCTACAAGGAGGGGGTTGGCACGATTCTCGACCTGCTCACGGCGCAGCGCGCCCTCACTCTGGCGCGCGCCCAGCAGATCAACGCCCGGCTCTCCTGGCACATTGCCCTGGCGCAGCTGGCCCATGATATTGGTATCCTCGGCGTCAGCGGGGAAAATCCCCTTATTCCCGGATCCACTCAATCGAGGTAATTCATGAAGCGGAAAATTCTCTATGCAGGTTTGTCTGTTGTGATGGTTCTGGCCGGGTGCGGCAAGGAAAAGGGGCGGCAGATGCCGCCGACCGTGGTGAGTGCGGTTGCGGCGGCTATTCAGCCCCAGCCCCTCTCGCTGATGGCGGTCGGGATGGTTGAGCCGATCGAGACGGTAACTGTCCGCCCCCAGGCGGGCGGAGTGATAACCGGTGTTCATTTTGCCGAGGGTCAGGAGGTTCGCACCGGCCAGCGTCTCTTCACGATCGATCCGCGCCCCTACCAGGCGGCGCTGCATGCCGCCCTGGCGCAGCAGGCCCGCGACAGTTCGCAGGCGGTTTATACGGCGATGCAGGCGCAGCGGTATGCCGAGCTGAGCGCGAAGGATTTTGTCACGCGTGAGCAGTTTGAGCAGGCCAGGACCCAGGCGGAGATGCTCAAGGCTGCGCTCCAGGTGGATCAGGCCGCAGTTGAGCAGGCGCGGCTCAATCTTGGCTACACGAAGGTGACGGCGCCGATCTTCGGGCGCACCGGGGCCCTGCTGGTCAAACGCGGCAATGTGGTGAGTGCCAACGGCCCCGGCCTGGTGGTCATCAACCAGATGAGTCCTATTCGCGTCAGCTTTACCATCCCGGGCACCGATCTGCCGCGGGTGCAGTACTGGGCGGCGCAGGGGAAGCTCAAGGTGCATGTCAATCCCGCGCGCGATGGCGGTGAAGCGGGGCAGCTCGAGGGCCAGCTGAGCTTCCTGGATAACACGGTCGATTCCGGCACCGGCACGGTGACGCTCAAGGCCGAATTCGCCAATGCGGAGGAAAAGCTGTGGCCGGGGCAGTTCGTCGATGTCGAGCTGGTACTGACGATCGAGACCGAGGCGCTTACCGTCCCGGCCAACGCGGTGGTGACCGGCCAGAACGGGACTTTTGTCTATGTGGTCACTGCGGAGAACAGGGCGGAGAAGCGGGCGGTGAAGGTCAATCGGACCCTCGGAGAGCTTATCGTCCTGGATGACGGGATCAAAGCAGGTGAGATGGTCGTCACGGACGGGCAGGTCAAGCTGGTGCCGGGGGCCGCGGTGTCGGTCAAGGGTGGCAGGCCGGACACGGGGAGGCCGCAATGAGGATTTTCATCGACCGGCCGGTCATGACCACGCTGGTCATGCTGGCCATTATCGTCGCGGGGGTCATCGGCTACCGGCAGCTGCCGGTCAGTGACCTGCCTACCGTCGATTTCCCGACCATCTCGGTCAATGCCAGTCTGCCGGGTGCCAGTCCCGAAACCATGGCTGCGGCGGTGGCGACGCCGCTGGAGAAGCAGTTCACCACCATTGCCGGCATCGACAACATGACCAGCACGTCGAGCCTGAACAGCACCAACATCACCATCCAGTTTTCCCTCGACCGCGACATCGACGCAGCGGCCGCCGACGTGCAGTCGGCGATCTCGGCGGTCTCGCGCCAGCTGCCGCGCGACATGCCGACGCCGCCCTCCTACCAGAAGGTCAACCCGGCCGATCAGCCGATCCTGTTCATCGTCCTCACCTCGCCGACGCTGCCGCTCTATGCGATCAACGAGCTGGCCGACATCCAGCTGGCGCAGCGGATTTCGATGGTCAGCGGCATCGCCCAGGTGATGGTCTTTGGGGCGCAAAAATACGCGGTGCGGGTGCAGGTCGATCCGCGCGAGCTGGCGGCGCGCAGCATCGGCATCGACGAGGTGGTCAATGCGATCACTGCCAACAACGTCAACCTGCCGACCGGCATTCTCTGGGGGGCGGACAAGGCCCTTACCGTAAAGGCGACCGGCCAACTCGACAATGCCGCCATGTTCCGGAGGGTGGTGGTCAGTTACCGCAATGGCGCGCCGGTGCGGCTGCAGGACCTGGCCCATGTTTATGACAGCGTGCAGAACAACCGGGTGGCGGCCTGGTTCAACGACGACCGCTGCATCCTCCTGGCCATCCAGCGCCAGCCCGGCACCAACACGGTCGAGGTGGTGCGCAATGTGCGGCGACTGCTGCCCAAGATCCAGGAGCAGCTGCCCGCCTCGGCGCAGGTGCACATCCTTTTCGACAAGTCCGAGCCGATTCAGGACTCGGTCAATGATGTCAAGATGACCCTGCTGCTGACCCTCTTTCTGGTCGTGCTGGTCATCTTTCTCTTTTTGCGCAATGTTTCGGCGACGGTCATCCCCAGCCTCGCCCTGCCCCTTTCGGTGGTGGGCACCTTTGCGGTGATGAAGCTGCTCCACTTCAATCTCGACAACCTGTCGCTGATGGCTCTGACCCTGGCGGTGGGCTTTGTTGTTGATGACGCCATTGTCATGCTCGAGAACATTTTCCGTCACATGGAGATGGGCAAGACGCCTTTCCAGGCTGCGGTGGATGGGGCGAAAGAGGTGAGCTTTACGATCGTCTCGATGACGCTGTCGTTGGCCGCGGTCTTTATCCCGGTGCTCTTTATGGGCGGGATCATGGGCCGGCTTTTTCAGGAGTTCGCGGTGACGATCATGGTGGCGATTCTGATCTCCGGTTTTGTCTCGCTTTCGCTGACGCCGATGATGGGGAGCCGTTTCCTGCGTCATGAGCAGAACGAGCGCCATGGCCGCTTTTATAACACCATCGAGTCCTTCTGGAATAAAGCCCTGCATTTTTACGAGTCTACGCTGGCCTGGGTGGTGGAACGGCGGCGGGCAATGATGCTCTTTTCGCTGGCCATCTTTATTATCACCATCTTTCTCTTTGTGATGGTGCCCAAGGGATTTTTGCCGAGCGAGGACACCGGCTATCTCAATGGCAGTTTTGAGGGCGCCGAGGGGACCTCGTTCGAGGGGATGCTCGAGAGCCGCGCGCAGGTGACCAAAATTCTCGGGGCCGATCCCAATATCGAACGCTTCACTGTCAACATCGGTGGCGGGGGCGGCGGCGGTGCCAACTCGGGACGTATGAACATCCGGCTCAAACCGCGCAGCGAGCGCAGCTTGACCGCCGATCAGCTGGCCAACGATCTGCGCCGCAAGATGGCGGTGATCCCGGGCATTCGCGTCTTTGTCGTCAATCCCCCGGTGATCAATGTCGGCGGGCGTTTTGCGTCCGGGCTCTACCAGTTCACCATGCAATCCGCGGATATCAAGGGTCTTTACGCCGCTGCGCCACTGCTCGAGAGCCGCCTTCGCGCCGATCCGATGTTCCGCGACGTCAACAGCGACTTGCGCATCAGCAATCCCGAGGTCACCCTAACCATCGACCGTGACCGCGCGGCCTCGCTGGGCATCTCGCCGCAGACGATCGAGGAGGCCCTCTACTCGGCTTACGGCACGCGCCAGGTTTCCACCATCCTGGCCCCCAATAACCAGTACTATGTCATGCTCGAACTCAATCCTGAGTATCAGCGTGATGCTTCGGCTTTTCAGTATCTCTATGTCCGTTCGCCGCAGAGCGACCGGCTGGTGCCCCTGGCCACCTTGGCCACTATCAAGCCGACGGCCGGGCCGCTGACGGTCAACCACTCGGGCCAGCTCCCCTCGGTGACGATCTCCTTCAATCTGGATGACGGCGTCGCGCTGAGCGAGGGAGTGGCCGCAGTCATGGCGGCGGCGCGAGAGGTCCTGCCCGCAACCATCGCCACCAGCTTTTCGGGGACGGCCCAGGCCTTCCAGTCCTCACAAAGCAGCCTCCTCGGCCTGTTGCTCCTGGCCATCCTGGTGATCTATATGATCCTCGGCATCCTCTATGAGAGCTTTATCCATCCGCTTACCATCCTCAGCGGGCTGCCCTTCGCCGGGTTTGGGGCGCTGATCACGCTGCTGCTTTTTAAAATGGATCTCAATCTCTACAGCTTTGTCGGTCTGATCATGCTCATCGGTGTGGTGAAAAAGAATGCGATCATGATGATCGATTTCGCCATTTCGGCGCGCAATGAGGGTCTCAGCGCCAGGGACGCCATCCTGCAGGCCTGCAGCATCCGTTTCCGGCCGATCATGATGACTACGGTCGCGGCGCTGATGGCGACCCTGCCGATCGCGCTGGGGCTCGGGGCGGGTTCGGAGTCGCGCCGGCCGCTGGGCTTGTGCGTGGTGGGCGGACTGCTCTTCTCGCAGCTGATCACCCTTTACGTCACCCCGGTCTTTTACATCTATCTTGAAAAGCTGCAGAACCGGCTGGGCAGTGTATTTGCCAGGAAGGAGAATGAGGTTTAGGGAGCGGGATGGGGATCGATTTCGAGGCGGAGGATCTCGAGTTCATCGCTGCCCTGCAGCGTCAGATGTTCCGAGCCGCAGGCGGGGCACCGGGTCGCGAGCAGGTCGAGGGTGGCGGTATGGCCGCAGGCCTGGCAGAGGGCGGTTAGCGGCGGTTCATCGATGAGCAGCTCGGCCGATGCCAACGGCGTGTCCTTGCGGATCAGCTGGTAGTTGAACTGCAGCGCCTCGGCCATGACGCCGCTCCAGGGACCGATGCGGACGACGATGCGGGAGATGGCCGTGATGCCGCGCTCCTGCATCTGACGCACGACGGCGCGGATCAATGCCTGGGCGATGGAGAGTTCGTGCATAGGCTCCTTGTCCGGAAAGGGAGCGCCGGGCCGCGCTCGGGCCAACTGTCGCGGTTGCGGCGGTTGTGAACAGGCGGCGAAAAGTAATAGCCCGTGTGGGTTGCCTGCAGCGCGGAAAAGGATTCGATGCTGCGGCGGTTATGAACAGGCAGCAAAACGCAAAAGGGTGGCTGAATTCTCAGCCACCCTTTTTTTATCCTTGCACCAAAGCGAAGGGTCCGCCAGAGGGATCCGATTTACTTGGAGGTAGCGGCCTGGGCTTCGGCTTTCATTGCGTCGCCGGCGGTGATGGCGATCTCGACGCGGCGGTTCTGGGCGCGTCCCTCGGGGGTATCGTTGCTCGCCACCGGCTGGGATTCGCCATAGCCCATGATGGTGAAGCGGCTGATATCGACGTTGCTTTTGGCCAGGAAGGAGGCTACGGCATGTGCGCGGGATTCGGAGAGTTTCTGGTTGTAGGCCTCTTCGCCCTGGGAGTCGGCGTGTCCCTCGATGAGCAGGACGGTGTCGCTGTATTTGTTCAGGGTAGTGGCAAGCTCCGCCAGATCGTTCTGGGCGGCCGGTTTCAGCACCGATTTGCCCGAATCGAAGAGCAAGCCGGATTTGAGGGTGACCTGGATGCCTTCACCGACGCGCTCGACCTTGGCATCGGCGAGCTGCTGCTCGATTTCAGCGGCCTGCTTGTCCATCTTGTTGCCGATATAGGCGCCCGCTGCGCCGCCGACCGCTGCGCCGATGATGGCGCCGAGGACAGAATTGCCGAACTGGTTGCCGATTACGGCGCCAACCGCGCCACCACCAGCGGTGCCGACTGCAGCGCCCTTGGTCGTTTTATTCATGCTTGAGCAGGCAATAATGCTTAACGAGAGTAAAACGACCAATAGATAAGTGAATACCTTACGCATGACAACCTCCACTAAGAGATGATTTGCGCGACAGATAGACTAAGAATCGGGTCAAGATATCCCCACGAAATGGTGTTCGCGCATCGCATAAGCGAAATAACTTACAAGAATGCTGCGAATAATGCAAGAAAAATGTGCCCATCAGCGGGCGTAGAACTCGACCATTCGGGTGATCGCTGCTTCGCAGACCCTGCAGAAATGATCCCGGGCATTGCTGATCATCAGGCAATCCATCATCGGACGGTACAGGCCCCGGGAGGCATAGCCGGCTCCCTCAAAGGCCCCTACCTTGTCCTCGAGGGCGGCGAATTTCTGTTTTTCTGCGGCGAGCTGCTCCCCCAGTTTTTTGCCCTTGTCCAGGAAGGATTTTTTCAGTTTCTCGAGCTCCTTCTCACCCGCTCCGCCCTTTTTGGCGGCTTGCACGGCTTTGTCCATCGCCCTGCCGTTCTCCATGAGCGCGATCTGCAGGCTGTCTCGCATGCTCTTCCCATACTCGGTGGGCAGAGTGATGCCCGGCGAGAGCATGGACTGCCACTTGATATGGGCTGGGTCGAGAAGGGCGGTGATGTTGGGTTCGAGCGGCTCGATGCCCTTGGGATAGAACTCGTTATAGGCGACATCCGAGGTGTAATACTCGTCGGCAAGCCCGGCAAAGGCGTGACCGAACTCATGGATGAACACCCGTTTGCTGAGGGCATGATCGACGGTGGTGCAGCAATAGTCATTATAGATGCCACCACCGCCGTAGCGGCTGCTGTTGACCAGGACAATGATGGCGTCATAGGGGGCCTGGCTGGCGATGCGCCGCAGCAGGTGGCCATCCTCGATGAGCATATAACGGTCGAGGTCGAAGGAGTTGAAGGAGGCATTGAGCAGGGTATTCTTCCAGGAGCCCTGGCGGGGTTCGTCCATGCCGCGTTCGGGCGAGGCGATGAACAGGCCGCGAATGTTGATTTGCTCCCGCAGCCCGGAGTAGGGCGCGACCGAGAAGAGAAAATCGCGCATCTTGTCGACGTCGCCATGGAATTTAGCCTGGTCCGCCGCGGTATAGCCTTCAGCGATGAAGAGCAGGTCCGCTTTCAGTGCGGGGTCGCCGCTGAGATGGGAGGCATAGATCTCGCCGGCTGGCGCGC
>Ga0209098_1001665_pt1 | contig 20805 bp, 16 predicted proteins | sample AD_JPNHW1_MetaG_FD_184429 | JGI IMG/M metagenome (GOLD analysis project Ga0209098, IMG submission 184429) | Active sludge microbial communities of municipal wastewater-treating anaerobic digesters from Japan - AD_JPNHW1_MetaG (SPAdes) (version 2) | ecosystem: Engineered > Bioreactor > Anaerobic...
ACGGTATTTTCGAATTATTGAAAAAAACACGTTGTGGAATAATTAATTTTAAAGGTAAACTAGGAAAGGGTATTGACGATTTTCAGCTTTCTTTGTTCCCTGTTTGAAATTTTTGAGGAAACTCCAAAAATAATATCATAAATCAACGTTAATATAATTTTTTGGTTTGTAGTTTCGCAGAATTGAATTAACTTTGCCGACCAATTTAATTATCATATAAATTTATGGCAACAACAGCAGATATCAGGAATGGATTATGTATCAATTTCAACAATGAACTTTGTACCATTGTTGAATTCCAGCATGTAAAACCAGGAAAAGGCGGAGCTTTTATAAGAACCAAACTTAAAAATATTAAAACAGGAAAAGTACTTCAGAATACTTTTACTTCCGGTGCAAAAATCGATATTCAGCGTGTAGAACGTCGCCCGTATCAATATTTATACAAAGATGATACAGGGTATAATTTCATGCATAGTGAAACATATGAACAGGTAAATATTGAAGAAGAACTTATCAATGCTCCTCAATTTCTTAAAGAAGGACAAGCTGTTGAAATTGTTTTTCATGCAGATACCGAAACTCCATTGTATTGCGATCTGCCTGCTTTTGTTGAATTGCAGGTAGTCTATTCAGAACCCGGAGTAAAAGGCGATACCGCTACCAATACATTAAAACCGGCAACGGTTGAAACCGGCGCAATTGTTAATGTTCCTTTATTTATCAATACAGGTGAAAAAATAAAAATCGATACACGAACCAGTACCTATTCAGAACGCGTTAAGTAAAAATTTATCTTCTTTTTATGAAATTTGAAAAAGTTTTAAAACTCAAGGATGTTGCGGGATTGATTAAAGCTAAATATTCCGGCGATGCTGATTTTCCGGTATGCGGAATTAATGAAATACATAGAGTTGAACCCGGAGATATTACCTTTGTTGATCATCCAAAATATTATGATAAAGCGCTTCACTCTAAAGCTTCAATAGTAATCATAAATAAAGATGTTCCCTGCCCTAAAGGGAAAGCGTTAATATTTTCCGATGACCCTTTTCGTGATTATGTTGCACTGGTAAAAAAATTCAGACCTTTTATTCCTTCATCAAAAAGTATAAGCGACAATGCTGTTATAGGCGAAGGAACCATCATTCAGCCAAATGCTTTTATCGGTAATGATGTTATTATTGGGAAAAATTGCATTATACATGCCAACGCAACTATTTACGACCATTGTATTATTGGTGATAATGTTATTATCCATAGCAATTCCGTAATCGGCGCCGACGCATATTATTTTAAAAGAAGACCTGAAGGATACGATAAACTAGCATCTTGCGGCAAAGTAATAATTGAAGACAATGTTGAAATTGGCGCATTATGCGCTGTTGATATAGGTGTATCCGGTGATACTGTGGTAGGAAAAGGAACAAAAATAGATAATCATGTTCAGGTTGGACATGACACCATTATCGGGAAAAATTGCCTTATTGGTTCACATACAGCTATCGCAGGCGTTTCCGAGATACAAGACGATGTAATTATTTGGGCACGCTGTTCAATAAATAAAGATTTGGTAATTGGAAAAGGTGCAATACTATTAGCACTCTCTGCTGTTGACAAATCTATTGAAGGAGGGAAAACATATTATGGCGCACCAGCAGAAGAATCAAGAAAAAAATGGAAAGAAATTGCTATGATGCGTCAGCTGCCTTCATTAATAGAAAGACTTAAAGCATTAGAAGATCTGGACATTTAATTTATTCAGAAACTTTTTTTTCAATATTTTTTTTCGCAGCCTCTTTTTTAGGATAATAAATATCAAGTGCTACCAGCATGGCAATCATTCCCCAGAAAGGAACTGATGCTTTATCTGTATCGAGAAAATTATTCAACAAGCCATGAATAAAATAAGTTATCAATGAAACCAATATGGTTATTGTAATTAATCTTAATTCTTTTGTATCAACTCGTTTGTATAGTTTTACGCCTGTATATATTACTATTAAAACAATAGCAAGCATACTCAATGTTCCTATTATACCTTCTTCAGCTAAAGGTCCAATATATTCGCTGTGAGCATTACCCATATCACCTGCATTAGTACTAATTATAGTCTTCTCATTTGAATGCTGAAATGGAGCATATTTAAACTGGTATGTTCCGGGACCCCATCCAAAAACAGGACGTAGTTTAAACATTCTTAGTGCCGACTTCCAGCGATTGATACGTTCCAGGTTAGATGCATCTGAAGAAATATTCGACATTGATTGAATATGTTTTACATAATCCTTTGATGAATCCTGTTTGTTTTTTTCGATGTCTCTGTATATATCTTCTCGATATATCAGGAAAACTGCTGACAAAGCAATAATACCACCAATTACAACTTTATAATTAATCTTAAGTTTTAAAATCAGAAAAACAATTAATGCTATTGCAAGACTAAGCCACGCAGCACGACTATATGAAAGAACTACTGCAACACATAATAATATAAATACAAATAAAGAAGATACCCGTATCGATTTGCTTTCTTTTTTATTAAAAATAAATGCAAAGGAAAAAGGTATAAACATGGCAAGTAAAGCCCCGTACGAAGTATGATCGTTATAAAACGGACTCATTACCCAATGCGATGATTGTTCATCAAAACCATATATCGAGTGATTATAAATGGTATAACCAATAACCACGCAAAATGCAATCATGTATAACCAAATAAACCTTTTAAAATTCTTCTGTTCTTTAAAAAGTTGTATTCCCAAAAAATAAAAAGGAATGATAAACCAAAGTTTTGAAACTAAGAATTTAAATGAAACAACAGGCATTGAACTTGTAATTGATGTAATAAAAATCCAGGTGATATATATAATAATTATAACAGAAATCGGATGTTTAAAAATTTTAGAATCATACCTCCCTCGAAATGCAATACTGAATAAGAACATCAGCATTACACAAAATAATAAAGGTTCGGTGGGGATGAAAACTCCTACATTTAAATCAAAGTCGCTTAAATTTACTGAAAGCGGAGTAAAAAAGACAATTAACAATAATAATATATCCACTGAAAAAAACAGGAATAATAGTATTAAAAGAATAACAGGAATAAGGCAAAACCAGTACAGTTCATTAATAATGAAAATACTGTTAAGCACAATAAATATTGCGCTAATAGCATATACCCATTTTATTTTTAATTTATCAAGCACCGGTTGTTTCGCCCAGTTTTTCTTTTTTTCGAGTGTTTTCTATTAATACGATAATCAGAATTGCCAGGAATAAAGTTGTAATAGTAGATACTGAAACAATTATCCATCGAATAGGATATGATTTTTTATCTGCAGGTATAGGTTCGCTCACATAGTTTGTATAAGTCAAATCTTTAACAACATCTTTTAATGCAGCTTCATAATCTTGTTTAAGTTTATTGTATGCATCGCTGGCAGCATAATATAAACTACTTACTAATATAAAATCACCTCCTTTTTTCTGAAGATTTTCAATTGTTGTTTGGGCATTTTTTGAACCAGTCATTGATTTATAATATGCTCTCGAAGCTTCTCTTACCTGTACAGTATAATCAAGTATACCATAATTTTCTCTTAAACTTTCAAGTTTCTTTTTAAGAGTATCTATTTCAATTTGTTTTTTATTTAATTCGCTTTGTGCAATTTTTAAAACTTCTTCTGATTTGTCGCGTTGAAGTTTTCTTGCCTTTTTATTAAAAAGGTTTACCATCTCTTTTACCATTTCGCATGCAATCTTTGCATCGATATCATATATTTCAATAACTACCGATTCATATTCTGTTTTTTTAATATCAACATTACTTTCAAATTTTCTGATTACCGTTGTGTAATAATGAGGAGCTGTTGGGTCAATATCATAATGCTTCACTAAATCAAATTTTGTAATCAAGCTATCGCGTATATCATCCGAGTTGAATAACTGCAACATCAGTTCAGTTGGGGTTTCATTTGAATAAGGTAAAAGGTTTGAGGGGTACAATACTGCTGTTGATTTATATTTAGGCTTTATAAACCAAGACGATGAAAACAATGCTGATAACGAAACGGCAAGTATAAGAAGAACGACGAGATGAATTCTCCATTTTAAAATCAATTTCAGAAGTTGCTCGTACGAGAACATGTTTTCCATATTAAATTCTATTTCTTTATGTAAATTATCATTTACAGATAGTTTAAATCCAGGCAATTTAATTTTCTTCAAATTACTGGCATAATCTACCCTTTCCCTCCCGGGATTAATAGTTTTATTTATTTCTCCCCCACTGGTTTCAGGTTTTTCAGTTTTGTCTGCAACAAAGGAATCATTTTGCTTTTGTTCCTGTTTTCCTGAAACTTCCCGAGGTTCGACAGATGTTCAAGTAAATGTGAACTTATGTCGTTTAATGTTATCAATAATTATAAGAACAAGTACTGCAAGTAGAAATGCTGATAATGTTGAAACCAGCACAATAAGCCATCTTACAGGATATGATTTTTTCTCGGCTTTAAATGCTGAGTTTACAATGAATTTACAGGGCAACTCTTCTTGTGCATCAACTTTAGCTTCTTCATATTTTGTTTTCAAATCGCTTAAATGCTTCTTGTCGTTTTCAAGAGCATCGCGTAATGAAACATAAGCGCCACCATATTCAGAAATTGTTTTTATTTTCTCTTCAAGTTTTTTAGCTCCCGACATATTATTTTGCGCAAGAGCAATTGCAAGTTGAGTATTGTATGCTTCTGCCTGTGTTTCATAATCATTAACCCCTAGTTTGCGAAGCTGTGTAAGCGAGTCTTCCATTTCCTCAACTTCAGTCTTTATCTTTTTATATTCTGCTTCTACAATTTGAAATCCTTTAATTGCTCTTTCTTTTTGCATTGCATTTTTTGTTGAATCGAGAAGCGCTGCAATATCATTAGCAATATCAGCGGCCATTTGTGGGTCTTTGTCAAGGACTTCAATTTCAACCGCCATGAATTCAGTACGCCTGAACGTAATATTATTTTCGTATTCTTTATAAAGAAGTGTATTTTTAAATCTGGACTCAGGGTTTATATCATAATGTTCAAGCAGATTATATTTCTGAATAACACGTGCCCTTATTTTATTGGAGTTCAATATTTGCAATAATTGTTCAGCCTGCTCTTCAGCACCAAATTCGAGAATATCCTGTTTCCCTCCATAATTATCCGACATTAACGCTTTCGAAATAGAATTTGTTGAAGTCGGGAACATAATGACTGTTGCCTTGTATTTAGGTGTAATAAAAAAAGGCGAGGTGAATATAATTCCAGATAATACAGCTATCCCACTAACAATTAAAAGGATTTTTTTCCACTTTCCAAGAAAGGCCAAAAAACTCGTTGAGTCAAAAATATTACTTTCTTGATTACTATTCATGAAAAATATTTTAAATAATTTTTAAGAAAACAAATGTATAAAAAAAAACATTTCAAAAAACAAATGATTATTCATCTCTAATAATGGAAATCATTTTCCTGAAACTTATGATCCTGAGGGCAATTGCTAAAACAAAACTTATTATAACCATAATCATCATTTGGGTAATCCAGTAAAAATGGAGTTGCCGTGAAATATATCCAGCCATTAAAACGCCGAGAACAAATATTACCAAGGAAACCAGATACTTTACATTAATCCGGAACCGGAATATCCTTTGTGCCAGAACAACCTGTACTGCTGATGTAATAAGCTGTGTGGAAAAACTTGCAAAAGCCGAACCGGTAGCATATAAACGCGGAATAAGAAAAATATTAAGAACAATATTGAGCAACATTCCACTTGCGGCCATAATATTCAGTTGTTTCAAATTACCATTTGCTGTTAATAAAGTACCAAATACATATGTTGAAGATATGGGGACAAAGCAACCCATCAATAACCCGAATACCCTTGACGATTCTTCCATTCGTAAATTATATTGGGAAATACTCTCGTTACTGAGATTTAAAGGATATAATAATTTCATTATATCATCACTGAAGAATAATGAGGTTAATGAGACAATGATTGATCCAACAAATAACAACGAAAAAGAAAGTTTGACCAAATCTACAACCGGCTCCTTATGCTTTATCATTTTTGCAAAAAGCGGAAGTAATAAAATGGAAAAAAGATATGCTATCATGTTTGTTGCATCAAGCAACCTATATGCCGATGCATATATTCCCGATTGTGCTTCACCGCTGTGCATTCCAACACCTGCAACTGAAGCATCGGGCAACATACGCTCCATCATTACCGTATCGATCCGGTTATAAAAAGTCATAAGTAAAACCAGTACGGCAAAAGGAAAACTTTTTTTAATGATCATTAAAGAAAATGGAAGGCTCCAGTTCAATTTCAAAAATTTCGATTTGGCTTTTCTGAAAACAATAATTAATGTAATCACGGCTGTACAGAAATAAGCAAATAATTGAGCAAATGTATAAGTGCGTATCGTGAATTCATACGTACCGGGCATACCCCAAAGCAAGAATGCACATACAATGATCATGATCGATCTATCAAGTACAGAAATAAAACTATCGATCTTAAATAAATGCAAGCCCGAAAGATTAGAGCGCAAATACAAAACAAAAGATATTAAAAACTGGTTGAAGGCTAACACTATCAGTAGCATTATCTGTGTATAATCGTAACGAATAATGAAAGCACATATCAAGCTTATCACAAGATATATTCCACCAAGAATTAATTTCAATACGATTATACTCGAAAGATGCTTGCGCAATAAATGATTATTTTGCGCGATATTTTTATTATTAAAATTAGTTATTCCGAAATCGAGCAATATGTTCAGCAGGAACGAAAAACTGAAAATAGCATAATAAAATCCGTAATCTTCTACCCCTACCCTATTCTGTACAGCCCTGTCTATACCCAATATCCAGAAGGGTTTAATTAGGAGGTTCAGAAAAAGAACCAGGGTGATATTCTTGAGAAATTTTTTTAGCATCCCATTTTAAAATCGTGCAAATTTATGAAAGCTTTTCATTTTTTACTAATAGTTATTTGGGTAATCCATTGTAAAAATATACTTTTGACACCATAATGGGCATATTTTTATTATGAAGGTTGTTGTTAACACACAATGTTTAATTAAAAACAAACTGGAAGGGCTGGGATGGTTCAGTTATGAAACATTAAAACGAATTACTACCCAGCATCCCGAACACGAATTTATTTTTGTTTTCGACAGACCTTTTGATCACCAATTTATTTTTTCGGATAATATAACACCTATTATTTTATATCCTCCTTCACGCCACCCTATTTTATGGCATATCCGCTTTAATGAATTATTTCCATTTTTATTACGAAGTTATAAAGCTGATTTATATCTTTCTACTGATGGATGGATGCCTTTACATACAAAAGTAAAAACAGTAAATGTCATCCATGACTTGAATTTTGAACATTACCCGCAAAACCTGCCTTTCTGGTATCGTCAATATTACAGGTATTATTTTCCGCGCTTTGCAAGAAAATCAACAAGACTGGCAACGGTTTCGGAATTTTCGAAAAACGACATTGTAAAAAAATACAAGGTAAATCCTGAAAAAATTGATGTCGTATACAACGGGTGTAACGAAAAATATAAACCTATAGGACCATTACAAAAAGATAACACGCTTTGGAAATATTCCGGCGATCATCCATATTTTGTTTTTGTTGGTTCGCTGCATCCGCGAAAAAATCTAACCAATCTTTTTAAAGCATTCGATATTTTCAAAGTCAATAACAACAGCGATATCCGTTTGCTTATTGTTGGTGAAAAGCGGTGGTGGACAGAAGAAATAAATCGTGTATACGAAAACATGCTATACCGTCATGAAGTTACCTTTACCGGAAGAGTTGATTCAGTGGAGCTGAATAAAATAATCAGCTCGGCAATTGCCATGACCTATGTATCTATTTTCGAAGGGTTCGGGATTCCTATTCTTGAAGCTTTTAATTGCGAAACACCGCTCATCACATCAAATAATACATCAATGCCTGAAATAGCAGGCAATGCAGCACTTTTCGTAGATCCATTCTCACCCGAATCCATTGCCGAAGCCATGGAAAAAATTGCGCTCAACAAAAACCTGAGAGATGAACTCATCGCTAAAGGATGCATCCAGCGCGAAAATTTCAGCTGGCAAAAATCAGCCGATAAACTTTGGAATTGTATTGAAAAGGCTTTGGAATAATTTTTTACTTTTCTTTTACAAGTATCCCTGATTTTATAATTTTCCCTGAAGGCTTTATGATGCGGTAAAAATATGATGCAGCAGGAATTTCATCCAGGCAAATATTTTCATTTCCTGAAAAATCCTTTTCAAAAATCTTTTCACCAAATAAATTATAAATTGTAAAAAAACTTTTTTCATTATCACTGTTCTTCACAAATATATTATCACTGAAAGGATTAGGAAAGACAGTGGTTTTCATCGTTTCATTTTCCGCAATTGATACATTCCCTTCATATGCCATAGCGAAATATAATGTTGCAGCAGTTGCCGCCTTTGCAATTTCTGAAACATAACTGGGATCGAGATGACTTAAATTATCATTTGAAGTGTGAACATAACTCGATTCATTATATTCAAAATAGCCTGTAATTATTTCACCATTACTTTGGAAAGGCATATAGTCGCTGCCATAAGCATTGGTTATTTCAGTTGTAAGCGAAGAATATAATATCGTTAAATTTGCAAGCGTATCGGTAAATGCAGCAGAAGAAGCATTATTTGATGAAGGGCTTGACTGGTCGCTTTCGCATTTTATTTTATTATTCGTTTGACCGGCAACACCACCTACTTCGTCAATATTGAATACAAGCCGAATATCCATATTTTCCGGGCTTACAATATCACTTACATAATGTTCACTTCCAAGAAAACCATCTTCTTCTCCACTAAAATTAATAAAGCGAACCGAATATTCCGTGTTAATATTTTTTATAAGTCTTGCTATTTCAAGGATTATAGCAATTCCGCTTCCATTATCGTTAGTCCCTGTCCCTGTTCTTGTATCATAATGACCACAAACAATTACATATTTATTCGGATAGAGTATTCCGGTTTTTGTTAAAACAACATTATAAAGCTGGTTGCTACCGGATGTATATATATCGCTAAGAATATTTGTATAACTATATTGCGAATATTTATTAACTATCCAGTTTCGGGTATTGTTCAACGCAGTTGTTCCTGTTTGTTTTACACCTAATGATTGAAATTCCTGAAGATTTTTTAAAATGGTATCGTACGAAACATTATTTGCAACAGAATAATAAAAAGGATTCAAGGTTTGCGAATGCACATTACAACAAAAATAATTTATCGTAAAAAGCAGAATGATAAATTTATTTTTCAAGGTAAAAAATATTTAAATGAGAACAACAAATTTATATTTCATGATTTCAAATTGCAAGTAAAAACACCATAAATAGACTAACTGTCGCATTGTATGGACGAATTTTACATATTTTTATTTATTAAAAAGTTATAATTTTTGTAGCATTACTAAAAAACAAAGAAAATCATTTACATTTGTTTTCTAAATATTACGAATATGAAAAAATATTTTATCAGCATTTTATTTTTCGTTTTACTCTTCACTTATTCTGATGCACAACAAACCCTTGATGGTTATCCTCAGCCACGTCCAAAGAATTGTCAACCTGTAAATATTTGTCCGCGCAATACATTATTTTTAGAAGAGAATGTTCGTTTTAAAAATTTATTTGGACTCAGCTCTATAAACTGGGACCACACATTGATATGCCGCGAAAATTATTTACTAAGCTATACTCTTGGCATTGATTTCTGGTCGTTCAAAAAAACAAGGACAGTTGGTGTTCCCGCAACTTTAAATTTAATGCTTGGCGGAGGAGCGCTGATGGTCGAAATAAGCGGAGGTCTGAATTATCTTTATGTATATAAAAATTATAATGACTCAACTGATACCTATGATGACAAGCAGCATTATCTTGGGTTACTTGGACGAGTCGGTTTGCGATACGAAAAACAACACAGCATATTTTTCCGTGCCGGATACACACCAATGTATTCACTTATGAATTACGATAAGATTCCAATACTTTCAGAAAAGCGCTACAATTCAATGTTTGGGTTGGGTGTTGGATATACTTTTTAAATTGCAAATGGATAATAGAAAATTGGGAAGATAAGTCATCCGTCTTCTATCTGCAATTTTTCAATAAACTTTTCAGCCAAAGACAGATGACTACTAATGACTATGAATGACAGCGAAGCTAAATAACAATTGAACAGTTCAGCCATTCAGTAATTTAAAATTTGGAATTTGATCATTGGTGCTTAAACAATCGTCCCTGCCATGTATTTCGGTCTTCTATTCTTTTTTCAATTCGTTGTAGAATCTGGTCGGTGCGTAATAAACCGAAACCACCTTTTACTAAAAAACGCGGCGGGACTTCGGCTGTAAATCGTTCAATCAAAATTTCAGGATTTAATCGTTCGATGAAATCAATAATAAAATCAATATATTCATCAAGGTTGAAAATAAAATATTTCTCAGGATTCATTTTATAATCATCAACCATTGCTGTATCTTTAATAATTTGCAACTGGTGAAATTTCACAACCGTAACCGGAAGTTTCGAAATAATGTTTGCTTCTTCAAGCATTTCTTCCCTGCTCTCACCGGGCAATCCAAAAACCAAATGAATCCCGTTATGTAAATTTCTTTTTGCAGTTTCCTCAATTGCTTTTACCGATTGTTCAAATGTATGACCACGATTAATTTTTTCAAGAGTTTTGTTATAACACGATTCCACGCCATATTCAATAGAAACAAAATATTTTTCTGATAACTCTTTTAAATAGTCTAGTTTTTCGTCATCAATACAATCAGGTCGTGTACCAATTACAAGGCCAATAATATCGGGACATTGCAAAGCTTCTTCATACTTTGATTTTAAAATATTGATGTCGGCAAATGTATTCGAATAAGTCTGGAAGTACGCCAAATACCTACCAGCCCTGCGATAGCGGTTAGTATGAAATTGTATTCCTTCTTCTATTTGTTGTGAAATAGATTTTTCCGGTGAACAGTACGATGGGTTAAAAGCATTGTTATTACAATAAGAACAACCATTTACATTTATTGTTCCATCACGGTTCGGACAACTAAAACCTGCATTAACAGACAGTTTCTGAATTCGCTCACCAAATTTATTTTGAAAATAATTCGTAAGAGCATTATAGCGTCGCTTATGATTCCAGGGAAATTCCAAATAATATTTTTTGTAAAAATAAAAAAGCTGCCCGATATGAATAGCTTTTTACAAACATTTATTTATTTCTACAGGTTTAGCTTTTAATAAACTTTTTATATACTTTGAAATTTGATGAAGATAATTCAATAAAATAAATTCCTTTCGAAAGTTTTTTGACATCCATAGTTTTTATTGTTACACCCGATGCAGGTTTTATTTGTTCTGACAAAATAACATTGCCTGTAATATCAAATATTTTCACAAAAGTATTTCCATTGGAGAAAAATGAAATATTAATTTCATCTGATGCAGGATTAGGATATATAGAAACAGAATTATTTTTTATTTCATCAATCCCGGTAGTGGTGCATAAAATATGGTGTGTAATCCTTGGTGATGCATTTAATGAATCATTGAATACATTCCATGAAGACGCATTATTCTTTAAATAATAATCTAAATATAATTTCACAAAATCGAGAACCACATCATGCTGTGCTTCGCGTGATAATGGATGCGAACAGGTTGTTTCACCCAAATTGCAAGTTGTGCTGTTATCGCCAAAATAACAATGTCCGCCACCGGTAATACTTAAAAAAAATTTACAGTTACTTGCCAGGCTATCATACATTGGCTGCTGGTTGGTAGAAGGCCCTGCAACACAATCAGCCGAACCCGAAACAACAAGTGCAGGAATAGTAACGTATTTAGCTGCTGTGATTGAAGAAGGATTTGTTGTAGCAGCTGCAAATGTAACCATGCATGTGGGAACAGTATTATTCTGGCATCCGAGAAATGAAGAACCACCGCCCATTGAATGTCCCATTATTGCTGATTGCGGAGCGATATGTCCATAGAATAATGAAGCAGGTGTATTCCCTTCCATCTTCATTTTATTTACAAGAAATGCAAAATCAAGTCCGAAGTTGGTATGACTGGGTGATGTCCAACTGCTTTCGGTAGTAGGAAAAACAACAATATAACCTCGTGTTGTCATTGTATCTTTAAAATACATATAAGCATCGTAAGTCATAGCAAACCCATGACCAAATACAATTACAGGAAATTGCCCTGAAGCAATAGGAGTAGTTTCACCTGCTGATGTCGCAGGATAATAAACATGTGTTGCAACGCTTCTGTTACTTCTTGCAGAATCAATATACGTTATTGCCTGATGACCTATCAGGTACTGGGAAAATGTTTGAAAGTTTATGAAGATTAGAATTGCTGTAAGAAAAAATAATATTTTTTTCATAGCGATGAAGTTTAGTACAATAACAAAGATAATAAAAAAAATTGAAAGTAGAATATATTTTAATTAAAAGTTTCATTAATAAAATATAAATCTACAATATCAAATAAAAAAGGGCTGTCAATAAAAATTGACAGCCCATATCAAGTATAAAAAATATCTTTTAGCTTGTTGCGTTCTCGAGTCGCTTGATAATTGAGAAAATAAATATAGCTGAAAGAATACAGCAAATTACAAATATTGACCACAATTGCCATAATGCGAGTTTTCCCCAGAAGAAACTTCCGACAAAAAGAAATTTATTCCCAACAGCTGTTGCAAGAAGCCATCCGCCCTGCATTAATCCCTGGAAACGTGGCGGTGCAACTTTCGACACAAAGGATAAACCCATCGGGCTTAAAAATAATTCTGCAACAGTAAGAATAAGATAACTGCTGATTAGCCAATAAGGTAAAACTCTTGATTCATCTGGTACCGGGTTATATTTAATATTACCAGCAGCATCTGTATATTGTAGTTCGTGAGGAGAAACTAAATTCAATGAAGCAACTAAAATAACAACAAAACCAATAGCTGCAATTATCATCCCATAGCCTATCTTTCTTGGGTTTGAAGGTTCAATATTTTTCTTCTGCATCCATGAGAATAAGCCCATAACAGGAAATGTAAGTGCAACAATAAATAAAGGATTGAATGATTCAAATATTTCCGGCGCAATAGGATTGCTTGATGAATAGCTTGAAACAAGATAATAAATCAATCCTCCGAAAATAAGGAACATTGCGCATCCTGTAATTCTTACTTTTAAGTTCTTCCTGAAAATAAGAACAAAACCTGCGATAGTGCCTATAAAACATAATATCGAATTAAGGTTGAAAAAGATATTTGTAAATGAATCTACCGTTTTTACTGTATAATCTCTGGCAAAGAATGTCATGGATAGCCCGTTCTGGTGAAATGACATCCAGAAAAATATTACAACGATAAAAACCATGATCAACGAATTAACTCGAGGACGTTCTTCTTTAGTAGAGATTTGCATTATCCATGAAACAAATGCTACAAATAATCCTACAGCTAATCCTAATTTATAATTATCGAGAAGGAAATAAAAAATGAATGATGTAACTGCCATCAACCCTAATGATATTAATAGAGATGTAATACCTTTTGCTCCCATTAATGATGCTTTGTTTCCATTTGCATCTTTTGGAGCTGCACTTCTTTCTTTCCTTGGTAATTTTTTATTGAAAATAACATATACCAGCAACGAAACAATCATAGCGCATGCTGCAACACCAAAAGCATAATTATAACCTGTAGAAAAAACATGAACATAATCCGTTGCAAACTTGCTAAGATCGGTAACAGTTGTACCCGAAACTTTATTAGCCAGTTCCTGGAATTTATTTAGTGCATCAGCATCAACCAATTCGCCTCGCTGAAAAGCATGACATAACCCGGGCAAACTTCCATCATGTGCATAGCCATTAACATTCAGCCACCAGTTACGTACACCTGTAGCAATAAATGGAGCAAAGAATGCACCTACATTAATTCCCATATAAAAAATCATATAACCGGTATCACGTACCTTGGCAAATTTTGGGTCATCATACATTTGCCCTACCACAGCCTGTAAATTTCCTTTGAATAAACCATTTCCAAATGCAATAATGAATAATCCGGCTACAGTTACTCCCAGTGATAATCCGGGAATAGCAATCATTGCATAGCCTCCAAACATTATGACTATTCCAAGCAAAATGACCAGCTTATATTTGTTAGTCGAATCGGCCAGAATACCTCCAATTAAAGCCAATGCATAAATGGCAAAATAAAACCAGCTGTAATAATCGCCGGCAGCTTCTTCCGATAGTCCATACTTGGCTTGCAAGAACAAAGTCAGAATGGCCATCATGGTGTAAAAACCAAATCGCTCTCCCATATTCGAGAAGAAAGCGACCAATAATCCTTTAGGATGATTCTTTAACATGATTTAAAATTTATATGAATAATTATTTTTCTATTGCAAAAATATATAAATAATTATGTAATGCAAATCATATAAAAATTGGAATGGTTATCAGTGGTCATTAAATAAATACCAAGTACATCATATATTTTTTATTGACAATTCTATAATTTCTTTATTTAAGGACTAAAGTACTTTATAATTGTGGGTTTCGTAATAGCCCCGACCTTAAGGTCGGGGCTATTAAAACTCTATGAAATTGGGCTTTAGCCCGAAAAATACTGAATAATTAACAAACCATTGTTTTATCATTTCAAAACTTTATCCTCAGCTGCACTTTAATTTCACTTTTTTTATTTCCGGCGATTTGTGTAAGCCCGCTACTTATAAGTGTCTTGTTATCATAATAGGTCTGGGCAAATCGCAACCATATATCAAAATTTCTACATACTGAATAATGTGTGGTAATATAAAAGCGGGCACCTTTATTATAAAAGGCAGGAACAGAATACGAATACAGAACATCATTTTCAAAAGCATAAATACGGCTGTCGTATGTATCGCAATCAAACAGGGCATAGCGCACAGAAAATGAAAACGGGCTTTTCATTTTTTTAAAATTTATATCCTGATAAATGATGTAACCTTGCTGCGGCGCTTCATCACTAACTTTATATGATAAAAACTCAACTCGGTTTTTCAGCGTTACCTTTGAATTAACTTTATAAACAGCATTAAAGCGATAATTTTGTTTTAGCGTTGGTTCAACATTATCAAATAATACATCTTCACCAGAACTATTTAAATTTTTATTTTTCTGTCTGTATAAAAAATACATTTCTGTTTTTTTTGAAGGCGCCCAGTTTAATTGAAACAAATAATCGAGCGCTTTGGAAGGTTCATCAATCCTATACTTGAGCCAGGAAAATGAAACATTATCAATATATGCTGTTATTGAAACCGCATGTACAGGTTTAAAAATAAATCCAGAAAAAATTCCTTTTTCATTTGCCAGATTGCTGTTTTCGGCAAATGCGGAACTATATAACGACTGATATTCTTTTTCATAATTTCTGTACAAAAATGATAATGATATTTTTTTGTCAAGACTTAATAAGCATCCATTCATAAAAGCTTTTCCGCCATTCTCACTTCGTGATAGCTCACCAAATAAATTCATATTTCGGAAAATATAACTGTAATCAATTCCAATATTTGAGTTTTCATTTCCGGAAAATTCAAACTGATCATACAATTGGAATTCGCGTTGCAACATAGCGCTATACTTACTTTTAAAAGCAGTAGCGCCAATATTTATTTTTTTTATTTTACCCGAAATATGCGCGCCGTAAATCAATTCATTTATTGCATCTTTATTAGCCAATTCATTGGGTGTGGAATGCAAACCCGTTTCCTGTAATGACGAAAAACTTATAACTTCATCTGTTGAAGTATCATTTTCAGTAATATTTCCATCTATTTTTTTGTTTGATAAAAATAATGACAGTTCAATATTTTTATTTCCTATCGTTGTTGCAATGCCACGCATAAAACGGTTTTCATCCGAAGAAGTATAAGGTTTGATGCCTTGCCCGTTCTTTTTTATTCCCATTGCATCGGACGATTTCCCAAAACCCAGTCCCGACCATAATGTGAGTCCCTGCCCGTATTGCACCTGGTAATCGCCAACAGCCAATGCTTTAATAAAACCAAAATCGCGAATAAAAAAATGTGCCGAATAAAAATCAAAACCGTTTTTCTGTGAGCCTTTAAAAAATTCTTCTCCTGCATCTTTCTCGGCTGTAATGCCAAAACTTATATTGTTATAATAAGTGAAACGATATTTAGCAAATATTTTTTCAGGACTCCCAACATAGCGCGAATTGGGACTTTCAGAAAGCGCCGAATCAGTGATTGCAGAAAAACCTTGCTGTTCTTCAAGAACCTTCTGATATCTTATGATAAACTGACTGCTGCTATTATCAAGCATTTCCTTAAAAGAAAAATGGCGATTGTTTACATCTCCTGAAACATAAACATATGGCAACAATTTATTGATTGTCGCAATATCAAATCCCGAAATGCCCTGTAATTCATAAAGCGAAATAAGTTTACCGTTTGCAGCAATATGTTCAAGCAAATTATTTATTTGAATATCATTCAGAATAAATAGTTTTTTTAGTTCCGCTTCATCAGTTTTATTAAGGTTTATCGGATGATTTCGATAATAATCCATATCTTCAAGCAATTCAGTATAATCCAGCTCAGCATCTGTTTGTTCGGCAATGCTTTCTACTTTTTGAAAAACATCTTCATTACCTGTTTCAATTGTATCAACTTCTTGCGCCGATACATTAAATGCGAACAACAGTGTAAGGAAATATGATATCTTGAAAAAATATTTTAATTGCTTTTTCATAAAACTTTTCAGTTTGAAGAAGCGGTTGTTTTTGAAACATTGAAAATCATCGAGAATTGCGGTGAAAAGCCTAACGTTTGATGATATGATGTTGCAAAATCGAGTTTGAAATTTTTAATTTCTATTCCAAAACCAAAAGCATTCAAAAAAGGATTTGTTGCAATTCCTGTTCTGAAATATATTTCTTTTACCGGATGATATTCTACACCTGCCTTAAATACAGCTTTATATTGAATATCTTTTTCCGTTTCTGTATTCAGTAAAACCTTTTCTGAACATAAATATGATAATCCAACTTTCACTACAGTCAGGATTCTTTCATCATTATATTCTGCAATTTTTGCTCTTGCAGGATTATAAATATGCCCGGCAATACAAAGGTTTTTATTCAATTGATAACGTAGTCCTATTTCTCCGGCAACAGTTGATCGGTTTCCATAATTCTCCGCAATATGAGTTGACAGGTAATCAAGTTGTATTCCCATTGAAAAATTTTCTGAAAATTTTTTCGCGTATGCAAAACCTATTTTACTTTCATTGTACATTGAATATCCAAAGTAATTCATGCTTAATCCCAAAACACCAGCTTTTATTGGCATTACGACAGCGCCTGCTTTTAATCCAAAATTTTTTAAACCAAAACGATTTTCATAATAAATACCTGCTGAAATTTTTTTTATTCCGCATAGTCCTGACTGGTTATTATATATTGACCAGAAATCATTAAGCGTAACGGATGCATTTGCCATTCCGGCTGAACGACCACCTACCGGAAAATTTTCACCCGTAGCAAATAAATTAATACCAATAATTAATAAGAAAAATGAAATTATTTTTTTTATACTCATCTAAATATTCTTTTTGAAAATATTTTCAGTTACAAATAAAAAAATATCACAACAAAACTCAAAGGACTATTTGATAGCTGGTAAGGTTTTACATATACCTGGTGATTCTGGATTTATATCTGGTATTTGATTAATTACTATTTTTGCAAATCATTTGAACAATGTGAAAAATATTTTAAAATCATTATTAAAACAGGTTTGTTTTTGGTTTTTATTCTTTGCTTTTTCAAGAATAATTTTTCTCGTTTACTATCACAAATACCTTACAGGCATACATTTTTCAAACATCCTTTCGATATTCATTCAGGCACTGCATCTCGACCTGAGCACCATTTGCTATATCATGGCATTTCCTGTTTTGATACTTACCATTCAATTATTTTATTCAAAAAACTTTCTTAATATAATTAACCTCATTTATAATTTTATCCTGATCTTTATTTTTTCAATTATCACAACTGCTGAACTTGGCATATACGATGAATGGAAAACCAAATTAAGCGCTAAAGCAATCCGGTACCTTGAAAATCCGGGTGAAATTTATAACTCCGCATCTACATGGGTATTCATACTATTACTTTTTATTTTGATTTTTCAATTTTCAGTTGGAGCTTTTGTATACAAGAAATGGGTTTGGCATCAAATAAAAAATGCTGCCGGCAAAATATATTTTTCTTTTCTTTTCATTATTATTACTTTCCCCTTATTATTAATAGGGTTGAGAGGCGGATTGCAGCAAATTCCCATTACGCAAAGCAATGCATATTTTTCAAAACATGATATTTTAAATTTAACTGCTGTGAATTCAGGATGGAATTTAATAAAAAGTTTAAGTCAAAACTATAATTCCATTGATAAAAATCCATTTACCTATTTTGATTCTGATGAAGCAAATAAAATTACTGAAGAAATCCTTACAACACCTAAAGACACAACCGTTGAAGTTTTAAAAAATAAAGCGCCAAATATTGTTTTAATAATTCTTGAAGGCTGGTCAGCCGATCTTGTTGAATCATTAGGCGGAGAAAAAGGCATCACACCTTGTTTCCACGAATTAGAAAAAAATGGGATTTTATTTACCCATATGTATTCAAGCGGAACACGCTCGGAACAAGGAATGTCGAATATATTCGGCGGCTTTCCATCGCATCCGCTTAATGTTATAACACGCCAGCCTGATAAATTCATTAAACTGCCAAGCCTTACTAAAACCCTTGGCAGTAAAGGATACCATTCATTATTTATTTTCGGCGGACAACTTTCGTATGGCAACATGAAAAGTTATATTTACTTCAATAATTTTGACAAAATAATGGAAGAAGATGATTTCAGCAATAGTTATTCCCGCGGAAAACTTGGCATACATGATGAGTTTATTTTTCCTGAATTTCTTTCAGAAATAAATACTTTGCACTCCCCATTTTTTGCAGCAATGTTCACATTAAGTTCGCATTCACCTTACGACATGCCTAACTTCAAGGAAAACATTCAATGGCCCGAACTGGAAAAAGAATATGTGAATGCTGCTTATTATTCCGACAGTTGCCTGGGTGATTTTATTTCAAAGTCAAAAAAACAAGCATGGTTTAAAAATACTCTTTTCGTTATAGTCCCCGACCACAGCCACAGTTCATACAGGTCATATGAATACTGGAATATGAATTATGCGCGAATTCCTATGCTCTTTTATGGAAATGTGATCAAAGAAAAATACCAGGGTTCTGCTTGCAATAAATTCGGCTCACAGGCCGATATTGCCGCAACACTGCTGCATCAGACGGGAATATCAAGCGAAAAATTCAGATGGAGTAAAAATCTTTTAAATCCTGCAATCAATGATTACGCCTACTTTTCAAACGAAACAGGTTTCGGGTGGGTTTGTCCTGATGGTGATTTTTCGTACGATCATTTTATGAATAAATATTTTGAAGAAAAACTTCCCGCCGATAAAAAAGATTCCATTGAAAAATACGGAAAAGCATACCTTCAGGAATTGTATCAGGAATTTTGGAATTATTAAAGAACGTTTTTAATTTTTTGTTAAAAGTTTCTAAATAAATTTTTCATTTTCATTTATTGAGTTACTTTGCATTTGGTATGTATAAAAAATTTATTCTCATATATTCGCTTTGCCTTGCATTTTCGGACATATGCTTCGGATGGGGAAAAGAAGCACATCAGATAATTATTGAAATTGCAAAAAGCAAAATCGATAAACCTATACGCGATTCGGTAGATAAATATCTTAACGGCATGTCGTGGGAAGAAGCCTCTATATGGATGGACGAAATTAAAGATAAAAACAAATACGACTACATGAGCGAGTGGCATCATTTGCACATGGATAAGAATTCTATTTATAACAGCAATATTAATAAAGGCGATAACATTGTCAACCAACTTAAAAATGCAATAAGTAAGCTGAAGAAAAAATATAAACTTTCAAATGAAGATATAAATTTCTATCTAAAAATCTTATTTCATTTAATGGGAGATATCCATCAGCCGCTGCATGTAGGCTATGACTCGGATAAAGGCGGAAAAGATGTGAAGGTAAAATTCAAAGGTTATCCCGATGATTTGCATGAAGTGTGGGACAGCGATATCATCCGTTACAAAAAATTATCGTTTAATGATTATCAGAAAACATTAGCAGGGATACCAAACTGGTATCTGAAACAAATTCCAAAGGTTAATATTGTGGGCTGTATGTATCAAACACGTAAGCTGCTCGATGATGTGTATAATTATTCGCACAATAAATTAAGTGATGCATACATTGATAAAAGCTATGATATTATTAAAAATCAGATTCTGCTTGCCGGATTGCGTTTAAGTATTGTGTTGAATGAAATATTTGGAAAATAAAATAGCTACCGGTTCTTCCTTTTATTCCTACTGAATTGGAGTTTCCTCAAAAATTTCAAACAGGGAACAAAGAAAGCTGAAAATCGTCAATACCCTTTCCTAGTTTACCTTTAAAATTAATTATTCCACAACGTGTTTTTTTCAATAATTCGAAAATACCGT
>Ga0209098_1001666_pt1 | contig 20789 bp, 14 predicted proteins | sample AD_JPNHW1_MetaG_FD_184429 | JGI IMG/M metagenome (GOLD analysis project Ga0209098, IMG submission 184429) | Active sludge microbial communities of municipal wastewater-treating anaerobic digesters from Japan - AD_JPNHW1_MetaG (SPAdes) (version 2) | ecosystem: Engineered > Bioreactor > Anaerobic...
GCTCTTCAGGGATTCCAAGAGCTCTCTCTTCTTCCTCGTGATCGTTCTCTTCTTTCTTTTGCTCCTATTCCTCTTCGTCATAGGAGGGGGAGGCGAGAGGGGAGAGAGTCTGGGACGGGGAGAGGCTCCGAAGAAGCCGGAAAGGGAAGCCCCTATGGTTGTTTCCAAGACCTCTTCCACCCCTTCCTCCCCAGGGCCTGCCAAGCTTCCCTCTCCAGGTGTTCAGGCTCCGCCGGGGAAGAGGGAGGTTGCCCCGCCTGTGGTGGTCGAGGCTAAGAGTGTTCAGCCTCCCTCTTCAGAGGGGGAGTCCCCCTTCTGGGGAGAGATGGACCGGATGATGGAGAGGGGGGATTACGCAAAGGCCATCGCCGCCGGACTCGAAGCAGAAGCGGAGGGTGCCCGCTCTCCCCGGCTCTACCAGAGGCTGGCCCGGGCCTACTGGCAGCAGGGGGAGTCGAGGAAGGCCAAAGAGTACCTGCGTAGGGTGATCGGTTCCGGAGAGACTCTGGTCTTTCCGGTGGCCAAGATCGGCGAGAGAGAGGAGAAGATCTTCGGTGCTCTCTCCCTCTCCGAGAGTTCTCTCGTCTTTCACTCCCGGAACGGCCGTTCCTGGACCATGGGACTCTCCTCCCTTCAAGACGTCTCCCTCGAAGTCTTCAAAAAGGACAACCCTCTCATCGAAATCTCCGACAAGGAGAGGGGCTACTACCGGTTTCAGATGGTCAGAAACGACAAGGGATTGGCCAAGTTTATCCAAGCTTGTCTGAAGATTCTTCGGAAAAGGGAGTACTGAGGGAGCTCTCTCCCTCAGCCTTCTTTTTAGCGGGAAGGGGACAAAAGAGAAGGGGTCCCCGGCGGTTTCCCGCCGGAGACCCCTTTTGTGAGAAGCTCTTATTTCAGATAGGTTACGACGACGTGGCCGTGTTGGCCCAAGGTGAAGGAGTCGCCGCTCTGGAGGACGCCTTTCTCTATCCTCTCTCCCCGAAGATAGGTCCCGTTGGTGGAGCCTCTGTCGACGACAACGACCCTCTCTTTTTCGGGCAAAACCAGGGCGTGAACCTTGGAGACAATGCTCTCCTGAACGACGATCTGAACCTGGGAGGGGTCTCTTCCTATGGTCAGCCCTTTTTCCTCCAACTGATAAGTGCCCAACTCCCGTCCGTTCACGGTGACCGTCAGAGAACCGAAGAGAGGGCTCTCGGCGATGGTGGCGGACTCCTTCACGCCCCTCTCGGGTGCGGCCGCGACCGGCTCCTGCGGAGCAGAGATCGGTTCCGTTGGAAGCGGGGCGACTGTGGAGGATCTCTTCTTCCCCTTTGAGGAGGCCATGACGACCAGGATCAAAAGGACCAGAAAAACGATGAGAACCAAGAGGATGACCGCCAGCTTGTTCTTCGCCCATTGCTTCTCCAGCCAGCCCATGTCGGAGATTTTCCCCTCCACGATCTGCCTCAGCTTGATCAAATCCGGTTGGTTCTGAAGGAAGATGAGGGCGGAGCCGATGTACTCCTTGGCGTCGTACCACTTCTTATCCCAAACCGATTCCAAAGCCAGGTCATACTTTTCGTTGAACTTGCTCGAAAGGTTGTACTTGACGCCTGCGTCGTCGATAAACTCCTTGGCCGTGTCGATGGGGACCAGGAAGTTGAAGCCCGCCACCTCTTTTGGCGCCCCGGTGTAGGAATCGGAGGCCAGGGAACCGAACGTGGAGATCCCGATCACTTCGCCGTCTTCGTTGCATGCGGGGCCGCCGCTGTTGCCATGGGTGATGGCCGCATCGGTTTGAATAACCGGAACGCCCTTGTAGTCAACCTTCAGAGCAGAAACGGTTCCTCTGGTGATCGAAACCTCCAGGGAGGTCTTCTCTCCGAGAAGGCTCAGGGGGCCGGGAGAGGCCGCTCCGGGGTAGCCGACCGGGAAGACCAACTGCTGAAGTTTGAGGTCCGAGGAGCTGCCCAGCTTGAGAACCGGGAGGTCGTGGGCCTCGATTTTCACGACGGCGATGTCCTTCCCCCCTTCGGCGATGCTGGGGCTGTACTTCTTGATCTCGTAGTCGTACACGTCCCCGTTGGAGATGTAGACCTTCTTGACCACCTGGTCTTGGACGATCTGGGGGGTGTGCTCCTGAATCCATTTCTGAACCAGTGCCGTGGCGTTCTGGGAGGTCAACTGTTCACCTGCCTGCTGGAGTTTCTGCAAGGCGAAGTTGACGATCATCTGGTTGAGTACTTTGCTCTTGTCTTGATCGTAATTGTAGCAGAGCTCAACGACATGGCCGTTGGTAGTCACATAGCCGTCGGAGTTGATGATGAAGCCCGAGCCGGTGGCTCCGTTTCCGCTCTGTTCCTGAACGGGCGCCTCGTTCTGTTGATACTGGATGGTGACGACGACTCCTGAAAGAATCTTCACGACGCCGGGTTTGACCTTGTAGGCCATCATCTGGTACTTGTCGAGGGTTTCGGAGGCGGTCATCGCACCAAAGGCGACGAGTAGCAGAAGAATGCAGAAAAGGCGAAGGCGTTTCATCGTTTCCTCCTCATCTATTCATGAGTTTAAATTTCAAAAGGTAGAGCTTCTTCTCAGAGGTGAGGCCTAGAAGGGTCTCTCCGGAGGGAGAGGTCCAGAACCTCTCGAAACGGCATTTCTCTTCGACGTAGGGGAAGGAGCGTCCCCTGGTGTCCAGGGTTTCCTCGCCCTTCAGGAGGAGAGGGGGGTCTCGGTCCAAGATTCCTAAGAGGCCGGAGAGGGAGACTGTGTGCTCCAGGGAGATCTGCTCCAGGGAGTGTTCACCTCTATCGAAACCGGCTGTGTAGATTCGGCGCAACTCGCCGCTCCCTGTGGTCCAGAAGAGGGAGTCCCGGTGGAAGAAGACCTTACAGCTTGCGCACAGGTGCCTGGCAATATGCTCTTGGGGTGTCTTCTTCCAGGATTGGACGAGAAAAAGCCGCTCCGCATCCCGGAAGACCAACAGCCCTTCGTCGATGAAAAGGACTTGCAGGGGAGGGGTGAGAGCGGCGACCCTCCAGGTATTCCCCTCTTTTATGAACTCGAGAGGAGACTCCCCCGTGAGGGGGAGGATGGAGAGAAGCCTTTGGCCCTGGATGTTGGCGAGAGTCAGTGCCGTTCCCTGTGGGTTTGTCCAGACGATGTATTCTGGCGCTTCTCCCCTGAAGAGGGGGAGGAGGGGGCGATCCCCCCCCTTCAGGGGAGAGAAGGAGGGAACCGCTACCTCTTGGGGGTTGTGCTCCTGGAGGTTAAGGGAGAAGAGCCTCTTCTGACGGAAAAAAAAGAGGCGGAATGATTCCGAGAGGGCCGACCCTTCAAGGTCATTCGGAAGAGAGGCGGTCGCCTCACCCACCTTTTCTAAGAGGGGGGAGGGGAGAGGGGGCCTCTGAACGGGACGGGCGGTTTTCTCCTCTTGATGGCGTAAAGGTCTAAGAAGAGCCCAGGAGGCGAGGAAGGTGACGATGACGAGGAGAGGAAGGAGGTATTTAAGGGAGGAGGGGAGAGAGGCGTGGGGCTTCTGTGCCGGCGGAGGATGCGGAATCGTGGCGGCTCGGGAATCCAGGGGGGTGATGTCCTGATCTTCGCAGACCGTCTCTTCGATATCGACGAGGGAAACCGTGACGTTGTCCGGGGAACCTCTTCGGTTTGCCTCCTCAATCAGAAAAGATACAGCCTTCTGGGGATCCTTTTGGGAGGAGAAACGGAGGAGTTCCTGGTCGGAGAGGACGTTGCTGATCCCATCGCTACAGAGGAGAAAGCGGTCTCCAGGACGGAGGGAGAGAGAGGAGAGGATGTCGGGGTTGATCTCCTCCTTCAGCCCCAGGGATTGGTAGATGACGTTCTTCTGCGGGTGGTTCTTGGCCTGTTCGGGAGTCAGGAGGCCGTTGCGAACCAAACGGCAGACTACCGAGTGGTCCTGGGTCAGCTGTTCGATCCTTTGATTCCGGATTCTGTAGAGCCGAGAATCGCCGATGTGCCCTACCCAGGCCTTCTCCCCCTTGACCAAGAGGAGGGTGAGAGTTGTGCCCATGCCGTTGGTCAAGGGATCTCTGCGTCCTTCCAGGAGGATCGAGCGGTTGACCTCCCTGAAGATCTTTAACAGCGTCTCCGTCGGGTTGCTCCCCTCTCTGTCCTCTCTCTGGAAGAACTCCCCGAAGAGGTTGACCGCCATGTTGCTGGCTACCTCCCCCTTCTGGTGTCCTCCCATTCCGTCGGCGACGAGGAAGAGAGCCCATCGGTTCTCCCGGACGAACTCGCCGACGAAGTCCTGGTTGTTCCCTCTCACCATTCCCCGGTGGGTGAGAGAGGCGTAACGGAGTCTCATGGGATCAGAGGAACTTGACCTTAAAGGAGGAGGTTCCCGCAATGATCCCGTCCCCGTCAGCAAGGGTGGCGTGAAAGGCTCTCTCCCCGTTGAGAGAGACCCCTGCTTCGGAGTCAAGGTCGAAGAGTGAAAAGGCGCCGTCGCGGAAACGGATGCTGAGGTGTTCGGCGGAGAGGTTAGGGTCGTGGAGGATGATCTGAGAAGGGAAAGAGCTTCCCAGGGTGTTCCTCCCCTCGAAGAGGGGAAAGTCCTCCCCACGCCGAGGTCCTTTGACGACGGCTACCCAGCCGACGAGCCTTCTCGGGGCGAGAATGGTCTTGTCCCCTACCATCCCTTCGATTCTGGTCTTGTCCACCTCTTCCCAACGAGTCTTGTCTTCCATTACTCCTCCTTTTCCAGGGGAAGCCATTTGAAACGGTAGCTGACGGGCCCGAAGGCGACGATATCGTCGTCTTTCAGGGGGGCGCGTTCCACCCTGACGCCGTTAACGGTGGTTCCGTTGCTGGAGTGAAGGTCGTCGACGGAGAAGGCCCCGTCGATGAAGAATATGGACGCATGTTGGGCCGAAACGTAGGGGACCGGGATGATGAGATTGTTGCCGGGGTTCTTCCCTATGGAGAACCGCTCGGAGGCGATTCGAAAGCTTCGGTCCAGGTGAGGCTCGGTCAAACCTACCAACCAGGCGAAAATCAGGGGCCCCTCCTTCTCTTCCGGAGCCTCCTTTCCCTCCTCCTGAGGAAGAAAGATCCGGGTCTTATCGGTATCCCCTTCGATAACGGTGTGTTCTTCTCCCCAAGGCTTCATGAGCTCCTCCTTTAGAAGGACTCTAAAAGATTTCTTGCGGAAAGTCAAGAAGGAAAGGCCTTTGGAGAAGGCCTTGGAAAATGAGGCGCCAGGGAGTATAATCGTTACTACCTGCGAGAAAAATTAGACTCCCATGATCACCTTCTTGAACGCCACCCTTCGTTTGGGGGGGCGGTCCATCTTCGAAAAACTGGAATGGCGGATTCCCAAAGGCGCGCGGATCGGTCTTGTAGGCGACAACGGTGCCGGGAAGACAAGCCTCCTTCGGATCTTGACCGGCGAGACCCTCCTCGACGAAGGAAGCGTCGAGAGGGAGGGGACCCTCCGGATCGGGTACCTTCCCCAAGATCTTGCCCCTCTCGAGAGCGACCTGATCCCTCTGGATTACCTCCGGCTCGAGAGTGGTTGGGAGGAGGAGAGACGGAGAGTCGAGGGGTTGGAGGAGAGCCTCGAGGAGGCGGGCGAGGAGGCCACCTCTGAACTTCTGAAACGCTACAAAGAGGCGGTCGAAAGGTTCCACCACCGGGGGGGGTGGTCTTTCGAGGGAGAGATCCGGAGGGTGCTGAAGGGGCTCGGCTTTCGGGAGAGGCATCTCAACCGCTCTTGTAAAAACCTCTCCGGGGGGTGGAAGATGCGCGTCCATCTGGCCCTCCTTCTCCTCAAGGATCCGGACCTTCTCCTCTTGGATGAGCCGACAAACCATCTGGACACGGAGACCCTCGAATGGCTGGAGTCTTTTCTTCAGAAGAGTAAGAGCGCCCTCCTCGTGGTCTCCCACGACCAAACTTTTCTCGATCGAACCGTCAAAGCCATCGCGGAGCTCCGAAACGGCAGGATCACGATCTTCAAGGGGGGGTACAGCGTCTACCTGAAAGAGAAGGAGCTTCGTCGAGAGCAGGCGGAACGGGATAGAAGGCTGAGGGAGGGGAAAGAGAGGGAGCTGCAGAAGTTTGTGGAACGGTTCCGGTACAAGGCCACAAAGGCTGCTCAGGTTCAAAGCCGCCTCAAACTCCAGGCTCGGGAGGAGGTCAACGAAGAGGAGGAGAGCTCCCGAAGGGTCCGCTTCCGCTTTCCACCCTCTTCCCGCTCCGCCCGGGAGGTTCTCCGTTTGGACAATGTCGGCCATGGATACGACCAGGCCTTTCTCTTCCGCCACCTCTCCTTGACCCTCTTCCGTGGCGAGAGAGTCGCCCTCCTGGGGGTCAACGGGTCCGGAAAATCGACGATGGGAAGGCTCCTCGCGGGGAAGGAGATTCCCTTGGAAGGAAGCGTTGAGAGGGGACAGGGGGTCAAGATCGCCCAGTACTGTCAGGAGAGTCTTCAGAACCTCGACTACCGATCGACCCTCTGGCAGGAGGTTGACAAGATCGGCGAGGGGTGGGATGACCAGAGGAAAAGAGACCTCTTGGGAACCTTCCTCTTCGGTGGAGAGGATCTGGAGAAGCGGGTTGAGGTTCTCTCGGGGGGAGAGAAATCGCGGTTGGCCCTCGTGAAGGTTCTTCTGACGAACTCGAACTGCCTGATTCTGGACGAACCGACAAACCACCTGGACGGACCGACCCGGAGGGTCTTGGAAGAGGCACTCTTGAGCTACGAAGGGACGCTGATTCTCATCTCCCACGACAGAACTTTTCTCGACCGCCTTGCCCAGAGGGTTTTCGAGATCAGGGAGGGGGAGGTCCGGGAGTACCGGGGGAACTACTCGGACTATCGAAAGGCCCGGGAGAGAGAACTTTCAGGGGATGAGACCGAAAGAGGCGCGTCTGTGGCTCTTTCAGGCGGTGAGGATGCTTCCAAACCGAAGAGTCGGGAGAAGAAGAAAGAGGAGGCCGAGCGGCGCCGCCTTCTCTACCCGGTCAAGAGGGAGCTGAAAGAGTCTTTGAAAGAGCTGGAAGCGGAGATCCGCAGGAGAGAAGAGGAGAAAGGGGAGGCCGAGCGGCTTCTCTGTGACCCCGAAGTCTTGAGAAGCCCGGAGAGGATCAAGGAGCTGGGCCGACTCTACAAGAGGACCAAGGAAGAGCTTCCCCTGCTCTACGACCGTTGGGAAGAGCTCATGGAGAGGTGGGAGAGTATCGTCCTCTGAGTCTCAGCTCCTGCTTGGAACGTAGAGGTACCGTTTGATCTTGTTGGTGGGAGTCTTGTCGAAGGGCTCCGGGTGCTCGACGATCTTGGCGATGTGTGAGAAACCGGGAAGCTCCTTGTTAACCTCTTGTCTGGCCGCTTCGAGGAGAACGTGGGTCAGCTTCTCGGATTCCGCGTCGTTGAGCTTGTTGCGCCGGAACTCCTTGTCCAGTTCATCGTAGTCCAGGTAAGCCTTGGCGATCAACCGATCCGCCTCTTCGTAGACGATGGCCTCCTGGATGTACTTGTTCTGGAGGAGGAGTTGCTCGATCATCTCCGGGTAGATGTTCTCTCCCGAGGGACCGACGATGACGTTTTTTGAGCGTCCCTTGATGTAGAGGTACCCTTCGTTGTCGAAGCAACCCAGGTCTCCTGTCTTCAACCAACCGTCTTGGAGAAAGATCTCTTGAGTCGCTTCGGGGTTTTTGTAGTACCCCTGCATAACCGTTGGCCCCCTGACGATGATCTCCCCGACGCCGGTCCTAGGGTTGGGGTTGTGAATCGCCAAGTCGATGCCGGGAATCGGCTTTCCGCAGGATCCGAAGCGAATCTTCCCGAAGGGGGAGATGGTCATGATCGGAGAGGTCTCGGTCATTCCGTAACCCGTGGCGTAGCTGATCTCCGCATCCTTGAGGAAGATCTCGACGTCCTTGTTCAAGGAAGCGCCCCCGAACATGAAGAACCGCAAGCGTCCTCCGAAAGACTTAATCAGTTTTTTGCCGGCGAGCTTGTGAAGTTTCTTCCGGACGTAGGGGAGTTTATAGAGGCTGCGGATCACCGGTTTGGAGTTGATCTGGGGGAGGATCCGCCGACGGAAGATCTTGTCTAGAATCAGAGGAACCATGAGAACAGCGGTGGGGCGTGCGGTTTCCATGGATGTCAAAAGGTTCTGGGGGGTGGGAAGACCCTTCAGGTATACCAGGCTGGATCCCACCGCCAGAGGGCTGAGAAGACCGCCTGTGGCTTCGTAGGTGTGGGAGAGGGGAAGGATGGAGAGGAAACGGTCCCTGTGGTCGATGGGGAAGCGTTCGATGCTGAAGATCACATCGTTGGTGATGTTGCTGTGGGAGAGCATGACCCCCTTACTCTGACCGGAGGTTCCAGAGGTGTAGATGATGGAGGCCAGGTCTTCCGGATTGGGGGAGGGAAACTCTTCCAGAATCTCCCAGGAGGTGGGGGAGACGCCCCGCCTCTTCTTCCACTTCTGCTGGACCTTTTCAACGGGGTTGGACCCGGACTTCTCCAAAACCTCTTCCTGGAGGTCTTCGAGATCGAAGAGGGAGCGAAGAGAGGCTTTGTCCAAATCCTCCACCTTACTCCTCTGCTTCTGGGAGACAAAGAGGACGACCGCCCCCGAGGTTCTGAGGATGTGACGGGTTACAGTCTCCGGGAAGCCGGGCAGGATAGGAACGGCGACGGCTCCGATGCAGACGGTTGCCATGTAGGAGATGACCCAGTTGGGGCTGTTCTCGCCGAGGATGGCAATCCTGTCTCCAGGGGAGATGTTCCGGGAGAGGAGGGTGACCGCCAAGTCGGCGATCTTTTCCTGCAGTTGCTGGTAGGTGATAGGAAGGTCGCCGACATGGCTGAGGCTGGGAAGGTTGGCGTAGAGGCGGAAACTCCTCTCCATCAAGCAACGTAGTGTTTTCTTCTCCACTTCCACGATCATCTCTATCCTCTCCAGGGGAAAGGTTCCCCAATAAAAACCATTTTAGACGAAAGGTTTTAGGGTGTCAAACCTGAAAAGCGGCTTGAAGTTGACACCTCTTCATCCCTCTGTTAACATTTTCGCAAGGGGTTGACCCTGTGTTCAGGGGAGGTGTTGACCGATGCAGAACGAGTATCAGAGAGAGTCCCGTCATCATGAATGGTTGTTGACAAACCGCATCGGAGGGTACGCGCTGGGCTATGGGAACTTCATCAACCAAAGGAAGTACGATGGCCTCCTGATCGCTTCCCAGGAGGGTTTCCGCCGGGTTCACCTCCTCTCCTCTCTGGAAGAGAGAATCGAGTGGGTGGGTCAAGTCTCATATCTCGACTCCAGTAGCTACCCGAACTGCATCTTTCCCAACGGCCACGAGCACCTGGTGAAGTCGTGGCTCCGCCCGTACCCCTCGGGGCTCTACTCTTCGGTGCCCTTCTCGGAGGAGTACGTCCTTTTCAAAGAGATTTTCATGGTCCAAGGGAAGAACGGGGTCATCATCAAGTACACGAACCTGGGGGCGAGCGCGATCACCCTGGTCTTGAGGCCCAAGTTTACGCTTCGCGACCACCACTGCGTCAACCCTTCGGGAATCTGGGAGAGGGTTCCTCTGGTTGTCGACCTCCAGGAACGTTCGTGTCGTGTTCAAAGAGAGGATACCGGTGTCGAGGCCTTTGTTTACGCCGATGGGGGAGAACTTACTCAGGAGAACGTGGTTTACCGGAACGTTTACTACCCCTTGGAGGCCTCTCGGGGCTACGATGGAGGAGAAGACCTCTGGGCTCCTGTGACTCTGCGGGTTCCTCTCTGCAAAGGGGCCAGCGTGAGGTTGATCGTCTCGGGAGAGCCTCTGCAGACGCCTCTGAAGGAGGCCGATCGGAGCGAGGAGTTCTACAAAGACTTCCCCCTCCCCAAGGACCACCCTAGGAAGAATCCTGGGAAGCGGAACCCCTTCGACGGTCTGCTCAACGACGAGGATCTCTACTCTTTGGCGGATTACCGGAAGATTCTCCAGATGGCCGCCCGGGATTTCGTCGTTGGAGACGACATCATCGCCGGTTACCCCTGGTTCGGTCCCTGGGGGAGGGATACACTGATCTGCCTGAGCGGGCTCTCCCTGGTGGAGCAGGGTGACTCAATGATAAGGCGGATCCTTCTGAAATATGGGAGGGAGATCAAGGAGGGGCTTCTCCCCAACACCTTCGGTGAGGGAGGAGCCGGTCTCAACTACGACACGGTGGACGCCCCTCTCTGGTTCGTGTTGAGGGTTTACGAGTACCACCGGCGGAACCCACTGGACGTTGAGCTCTTCCAAGAGACGCTCAAGGTCGTCTTCTCCTACCTCTTTAACCCCTCCCTGAAATTCTTTGTCGGAGAGGACGGGCTCGTAGAGATCAGGGAGGGCGACCACGCCCTGACGTGGATGGACGCGAAGATCTACGGCCGTCCGGTGACACCGCGGCAGGGCAAGCCGATAGAGATCAACGCTCTCTGGTACAACGCCTTAAGGGCGACTCTCTGGAGTGCCGAGAAGATCAAGATGAAGAGGCTGGAGGTGAAGAACCACGCCCTCACCCTTTCGGAGCTGCGTAACCTGGTTGAAAAGGTTCATGGAAGCCTTCGTCTCTTCATGGGTGAGGAGACCTTGGCGGACAGGATCGACAGGGATGTTCCGATCTTCGAGTTCCGCCCTAACGCCCTCATCGCTCTCTCTCTCCCCTTTGACTTCTTGGAGGAAGAGGAGATGGCGAAGGTTTTCCGTAAGGCTCAGGAAGAGCTTCTCACCCCCTACGGCCTGAGGAGCCTCTCTTTCCGCCATCCGGCCTTTAAGAAGAGGTACCTGGGGAACGAGAAGCAACGGGACATGGCCTACCATCAGGGAACGGTCTGGGCGTTTCTTTTTCTTCCCTTCGTCAAGCTCTACTTGAAACTCTACCGCCGCAAGAAAAGCCCCGTGGAGCTGAGGCGGGAGATCTCCGGATGGATCTGGAGGCTTCGCAACGGTTTTCTGAAGGGACACATCGCTTCGGTGGCGGAGGTCTGGGACGGTGAGGATCCCCACTTCCCCAAAGGGGCTCCTGCTCAGGGCTGGAGCGTCTTCGCCCTCCTGGAGATAGAAGAGATTCTTCAAAAACTGTGAAAGGCGAGAAGATGAAAATTTTGATGTTGACCTGGGAGTTTCCCCCCTTCATCAGCGGGGGGTTGGGGACGGCCTGTTACGGCATAGCCAGGGGACTCTTGAAGAAGGGGGTGGAGGTTTCTCTGGTTCTTCCCTCCGCCCAAGACGTCTATTTCCCCCTCAGACGTCCGGGCGATGTGGACCTTTTGCCTGTCCGTTTTTTGGATTCGAAGAAGGAGGCGGTGTTCAAGAGCGAACACTACAAGAGCGTGAGCGAGCGGCTCCTCTCGCTGGGGATCTCCTCTCAGCCCGAAAGCTATCTGGAGCCAGGCTTTACAAGCTCTCCTGTCTGGGAGAGGATCGTCGAAGAGAGTGAGACGAGCGTTTCAAGTTTTCGGGACATCTTGAGAACCTTAACCTTCTCGGAGGGGGAGAATATCTTCAAGAAGGTCCGGGAGATGACCATGCGGGCCTTTCGAATCGCCCAGGATCTGGACTTCGACGTTGTTCACGCCCACGACTGGTTGACGGTTCCCGCGGCTGTGATGGTCCAGAGGATGAGCGGTAAGCCCCTGGTGCTACACGTCCATGCGACCGAATTCGACCGTGCCGGAGGATGGGGGGACGAGAGGATTCACAGGATCGAATGGGCGGGGATGGAGGCCGCGGACAGGGTCATTGCGGTTTCCAACTATACCGCCGAAATGGTCCACTCCAGGTATTCCGTCGATACCGGTAAGCTCAGGGTGGTCCACAACGCCTACGAGGCCACAAAGGAGTACCGGGAGGTTCGTCCTCGACGCCTCTTCAAAGACCCTACTGTCCTCTTCCTGGGGAGGATCACCCTTCAGAAGGGACCGGACTACTTCCTCGAGGTGGCTTCCCGGATTCACGACAAGCACCCGGAGGTTCACTTCATCATGGCCGGAGGAGGGGACATGATGAACAAGATGATCCACAGATCCGCTTCCCACAGGCTCCGGAACCGGTTCCTCTTCACGGGTTTCCTCAACCACAAGCAGGTACAGCTCATCCTCAGAAGCTCCGACATCTTCGTGATGCCCTCCATCTCCGAGCCCTTCGGGATCGCACCTTTGGAGGCCATGGCCAGGGGAGTCCTGGCGATCATCTCGAAGAACGCCGGTGTGGCGGAGGTGGTGAAAAATGCCTACAAGATCGACTTTTGGGATATCGATAAGATGGTGGAGACCATAGATCGGCTCATCAGCCATCCTGAAGAGGTTCGGCGAATCGCTCGGGAGGGGGCGAAAGAGGTCCACAGGATTGAATGGGACATAGCTGTCGAAAAAATTATTAAGATTTATAAGGAATTATCATGCTGAAGATCGTCTTCTATTTCCAGGTTCATCAGCCCTTCCGCCTGAAGCCTTACAGAGTTTTGGACATTGGCGCCGACCCCGATTACTTCGATGAAAACCTGAACTCCCAGGTCATGAAGAAGGTGGCCGAGAAGTGTTACTTGCCCACGAACAAGCTCCTCTTGGAACTGATCGACAAGTACGAGGGGCAGTTCCGGGTGGCCTTCTCGATCACCGGGACGGCTATCGAGCAGTTCCGCCTCTACGCCCCGGAAGTGCTCGATTCTTTCCGCCTGCTGGCCCAGAGCGGGTGCGTCGAGTTTCTCGGCGAGACCTACTACCACTCCCTCTCCTTCGCCCGCCCGGATTACGACGATATCCGCAGGGAGGAGTTCATCGAACAGGTCAGAATGCACAGGAAGCTCATGGAGAGCGAGTTCGGCTTCTCCCCGATGGTCTTTCGAAATACGGAGCTCATCTACCACGACAAGCTGAGCGACGTGATCTGGGAGGAGGAGGGGTTCAAGGCGGTCTTGGCGGAAGGGGTCGAACGGATCCTCGGCTGGCGTTCTCCCCTCTACGCCTACAAGAGCTACAACCACAAGCTCTTTCTCCTTCTGAAGTTCTACTCCCTGGCCGACGATATCGCCTTCCGCTTCTCCAACAAGGGGTGGGTGGAATACCCCCTAACGGTGGAGAAGTTTGTGGAGTGGGTCTCTCGACTTCCTCTGATCGAGAAGGAGAACAAGAACCTCTTCCTCAACCTCTTCATGGATTACGAGACCTTTGGGGAACATCAGTGGGAAGATTCGGGAATCTTCAACTTCCTCCGTCGGCTCCCCGGCGAGATCTTCAAGAGACCCTTCTTGAGCTTCGGTTGGCCATCGGATGTGGTCGATGATGTCAACTATGAACCCGAAGTGCTCTCTTTTCCGGAACCGGTCTCCTGGGCGGATACGGAGAGGGACCTCTCGGCTTGGTTGGAAAACGACATGCAGAAGAACGCCGCAGACAGCTTCTACGGCATTCTCGGCAAAATCAAGGAGAAAGGGAGGTCGGACCTCCTGGAACCCGCCAGACGTCTCTCCACTTCCGACCACTTCTACTACATGTGCACGAAATACTTTCAGGACGGAGACGTTCATAAGTACTTCTCCCCCTATGACTCTCCGGAACAGGCCTACCTTCACTACCTCAACGCCCTGGCCGATCTGGAAGAGCGGCTTCGTTGAGCCGAGGAGCCATCTATGGAGATGAAAAAGTTTTTTGTTCAACCTTCTATTCCGGAACGACTCAAAGACCTCTCCAGCCTTGCCCTCAACCTCTGGAGTTACTGGGACAAGGACGCGGAGAGGCTCTTCAGCCGGATCGACACACTGCTTTACAGCCAGAGTGATCACAACCTGGCGGAGATGCTTCAAAAGGTCAAGCCCGATAAACTCGAACGGTTGTCCCAAGACAAGGGCTTCTCCTTCGAGCTTGAGAAGGTTTGGAACAAGTACTCCGAATACATGGACTTCGAGGGGACCTATATCAACAGGGACGGGGTGGCCTTCTCCCCTCCCGAAGCCTTTGGAGAGACCGGGCCCGGGGATCCCCCTCAGGTGGGAGAGATCCCTTTCCGCCCTCAGGATACGATCGCCTATTTCTCCATGGAGTATGGACTCCACGAATCGATTCCCATCTACTCCGGCGGGCTGGGGATCCTCTCGGGTGACCACCTGAAGGCCGCCTCGGACATCGGAATCTCCCTCGTGGGAGTGGGTCTACTCTACAAGTACGGCTACTTCAACCAGAGGATCAACTTCAACGGCTACCAGGAAGAGGACTACCGGGAGAACGAGTGGTACCGAAAGGCCATCAGAGAGCTTAAAGACAAAGACGGCAACCCCGTCTACATACAGGTTCCCCTCAAGAGGAAGCTGGTCTACGTGAAGGCCTGGGTGATTCAGGTTGGGAAGGTTCCCCTCTACCTTCTGGACACGGATATCCCCCTGAACCCTCCGGAGGTGCGGGTCATAACGGATATGCTCTACGACGCCAACCGAGAGATGCGGATTCAGCAGGAGCTTATCCTCGGTAGGGGAGGTGTCATTCTCCTCAAGTTCCTGGGGTATGACCCGAAGGTTTACCACCTCAACGAGGGCCACTCGGCCTTCTTGATCTTCGAACGCCTCAAGGAGTTCATTCTTCTCAAGAAGATGGGCTTCGAAGAGGCCAGGAATCTGATCACCCACACCACCGTTTTTACGACCCACACGCCGGTGATCGAGGGGAACGAACACTTTCCCGCGACGATGATCGCGGAGTACCTGGAACCGGAGATTCGGGAGATGGGCCTGAGCGTGGAGGAGTTCTTGAGCTTTGGGCGTAACCAAGACCCCGCGGCTTTCTGGCTGCCACAGTTCGCCATGAACTTCTCCCGCTTCATCAACGGTGTCTCCAAGATTCACGGGGAGGTCTCCCGGAGGATGTGGAGGGATGTCTACCCCAACCTTCCGGAACAGGAGGTTCCCATCGGCTACATCACCAACGGAGTCCATGTACAGACTTGGCTCAGCATGGAGATGACCTACCTCTTCGACAGGTACATCGGCCCCGATTACCTCCACAGGGCGGAAGGAAGCGATGTTTGGGAGCGGATCTACTCGGCTCCGGACGCCGAGGTCTGGGCGGCCCACCAAAGGAGGAAAGAACAGCTGATCTCCTTTATCAGGGACAGAAAAGTGTTGGAGCTTCAGAAGAAGGGCGCCACCCTTCCGAAGATCGGTCGGATCCGCAACCTCCTCAACCCCCGGGACCTGACCATCGGGTTTGCCCGTCGTTTCGCCCCCTACAAGAGGGCCAACCTGATTCTCCAGGATCCCGAGAGACTCGTGAAGATTCTCACCAACCCCCAGCGCCCGGTTCAGTTCATCTTCGCCGGGAAGGCCCATCCGGCGGACCAGGCTGGCAAGGAGTTGATCAAGGAGATTCTCGACGTAGCCCGCCGTTACGATGTGGAGAACCGACTGGTCTTTGTGGAAGATTATAACATCAACGTTGCCAAGCACCTTGTGCAAGGCGTCGACATCTGGCTCAACAACCCCCTCAAGCCGATGGAAGCGAGCGGAACCTCTGGGATGAAGGCCGCCATCAACGGGGCTCTCAACCTGAGCGTTCTGGACGGATGGTGGCCCGAGGGGTACGACGGCCGCAACGGTTGGGCGATCACCGCCGGTGAGATCTACGAGAACGAGACCATGAAGAGGATGGTGGAGTCCAACCAGGTCTACGATCTTCTGGAGCAGGAGATCACCGAACTCTACTACGACCGGAACGAGAGCGATGTCCCGGAGGGGTGGGTTCAGATGATGAAGAACTCCATCAGCACCGTCGGGAAAGGGTTCAACATGCACCGGGTACTGAGGGAGTACTTCTACCAGTACTATCTTCCGGAACTCAAGGCCTCCACGCTCCTTCAGCAGGAGGAGAGGAAGCTCCTCAAAGAGTTGGAGGCACACCGTAAGAAGATCGAGCTTTACTGGTCCAAGATCTCGATCCGGGATTTCTTCTTGGAGTCCGGAGAGATCAACCTCTGTGCTGGACAATCTCTGGAGCTCAAGGCCTACGTCTTCTTGGACCAGGCGAGCGAAAAGGATTGGAATCTCGAAGTCGTCTACTCCCCTAAGGGTCCAGAGGGGGAGTGGACGAAGGCTCCCATGGACTTCATCAAGATGTACGATGACAACGTGGCGGAGTATCGGGGGAGGGTCCAGCTTCAAGGGGCCGGAGTTCAGGGGATCACGGTCCGCCTCCGGCCGTCGTGGAACCTTTTCTGTGAAACCTATCCCAACTACGTGAAGTGGAAATAGGGGGACTCTCCCTTCACCTACCAACCGAAGGAGAAGGGGGATGGCTCTTCGACGTGAGGCTCGGGAGGCTGACTCCTTCTTCGAAGAGGATCAGAGCCTGGAGGGGGAGGGAGACCTTTCGAAGGATGGAAACCGGGAACAGGCATTCCGTCAATCTCCTTGACAACCGGGAAGGGTGTTTTCTGAGGGAGATTCCCGGAGCTTAGTAGGCTCAAAGTCGAAGATTTTCTTGACATTATGGAGGGGGGTCGTCTATACTCAGAACCATGAAGGGGTACAAAGGGGGCAGTAAGGTTGGAATGCTCTTTTCCGGGGGACCCGCCCCGTCGGCCAACGCCGTGATTTCCTCGGCGACGCTGAGCTTCTTGAACGCGCGAATTCCGGTCTACGGGTTTTTTTACGGCTTTGAATACCTGGAAAACTTCGATTACCGCAACCGTTACTCCCTTGTCGAAGGGGTTCACTACGAACCCCTGACCCAGGAGATTTCCGGGGTTCGCAACCGACGGGGGGTCTACCTGAAAACCTCCCGGGCCAACCCGGGGAAGAACATCCGAACCCGGGAAGACCTTCAGGACGCGGAGAAGACGAAGAAGTTGAACAACATCCTGAAGGCCTTCGAGACTCTGGGAATCGGGTACTTGGTCACTATCGGCGGCGATGACACCCTCAAGACGGCGAACTACCTGAGCCTCCTGGGCCTGCCGGTGATCCACATTCCCAAGACCATCGACAACGACTACTTCGGAATCCCCTGGACCTTCGGTTACTGGAGCAGTGTCCAATCCGCTCAAGAGGCTTTGCTCAACCTTCGGGCCGATGCGGAGAGCACAAGCACCTACTTCGTGGTCGAGCTGATGGGACGCAAGGCCGGGTGGCTGACCTACGCGGCCGGAATCGCCGGAGAGTCGGTCATGATGGTCTCCCTGGAGGATATCGAGGAGGAGATTCTGGACCTTGAGAAACTTGCCGGGAAGATCGTCGAGGTGATCATCACCCGGGAAAAGCAGGACAAGTACTACGGCGTTATCTGTGTCGCCGAGGGCCTCGCCGACCGCCTTCCGGAGAAATACCGCCCCACCGAGAAGGATCGCCATGGGAACGTGATCCTGGGAACCGCTGAGGTCTGTCGGATCATCCGTGATGCCTGTGAAGAGGCATATCACCAGCGCACGGGGAGGAAGAAGAAGATCGTCGCCAAGCAGATCGGGTACGAAACGCGGTGCACTCAGCCGATCAGTTTCGACGTCGTTCTGGGGGCCATGTTGGGCTTCGGCGCCTTTAAGCTCTTCCGCCAGGAGAACTTCAACAACATGGTCTCCGTTTCCGACAACTTTCAGATCGTTCCCGTCCCCTTCTCGGAGCTGATCGATTCTGAAAGCCTCCTGACAAAGCTCCGCAATGTTCCGAAGGGGAGCGATTTCTTCGAGTTGAAAGAGGCCCTCTCCTATAAATCTCTCGAATGATCCCTCCCTCTCCGGAGGGTGGGAGAGGTTCTTCTGCTTTCACTCCGGGGAAAAAGAGGGGAACCCTCTCGAAGGGGTTCCACCTGAGGGATGGTTCTTTTTTGGGGAGAGGGGGAAGGGGAGGTGAGGAAACCGAGGGCGAAGAACCAAGGTTCTTCGCCCTCAGGATCGGTTCGATCCGAGGGAAGAGGATGCCTCCTCCCTGGAACAGCCTTGACGGCGTCTCTTACTTCTTGTATTTTTTGACGGCCTCTTCGATCTGGTCTTTGTACTTCAGGTAGACCGCCATGTCCTCTTTGCTGAGACTCTGCTCGCCGGGGTCCTTCATCTCCTCGATGGACTTGGTGTTCTCGGCGATCTGTTGCTCCAGGTCCTTTCTCTCCTCGGAGGAGAGGTTGGGACGTTTCAACCCCTCTTCGGCGCTCTTCTTGAGGCCTTCGAGCATCTTGATGGTCCCTTCCTTCATCTTCTCGGCGGCGACAACGATCTCCGCAACGGTGATTCGGCCCCAAACGGCCATGTAATCTTCATAGCCTTGGAAACCATATTTTTTCGCATAGTCGTTGAACTTTTCAACCTCGTTCCGGATCTGGGAGAGGCCGCTCATCGAGTTGGCCTTGAAAAGAATCTCGAAGGGGTTCTTGGATTCTTTCAAAGAATCGAGGAAATGGACCATCTTCTCGTCGTTCAGGTAGGGGACTTTATAATCTTTCAACGGGTCGCCGCCCTTCTCGGCCCTTGAAGAGGCGGTCACGGCCTGAGAGACTTTCTCGCCGACGGAGCCGACGGGCCCGGGCTCTTTTTTCCCGCAGGAGACGAGCAGAAGAACAAGGATAAGGGGAACGGTACAAAGGACTTTTCGCATGGGAAACCCTCCTTGAAAACTTGATATGAATATGTTTCTAGTATAAACCGTACTTTCTGTCAATCCTAAGGGGTTTTAGGAACCGATCGGGGTTTTCACGATCGTCGCTTCCAGACGAAGGGCCCCTCGCCCCGGAGGGTTCCCCTTGGCCGGTTTTCCCATCCCCGCCCTTTTCCTGTATACTATCCCTTGGAGGGAAGAGATGGCACCCATAACCTACAAAGACGCCGGCGTGAATATCGACGAAGGGAACAGGGCGGTTCAACTGATCAAGGCCGTTTTGGCGGAGAACAACCAGGGAGGCGGCGAGATCGGCCGTTTCGGCGGAATGCTCCCCTTTCCGCAAGGGATGAAGGACCCCTATTTGATCTCCAGCACCGACGGGGTGGGGACGAAACTGCGGATCGCCCTCATGGCCGGTATATACGACACGGTTGGGCAGGACTTGGTCAACCATTGTGTCAACGATATTCTCGTTCAAGGCGCGCGTCCCCTCTACTTTATGGACTATTTCGCCACAGGGAAACTGAAGGCCGAAACCCTCGCAGCAGTTGTGAAGGGCCTTTCCAAAGCTTGTGGGGAAAACGGGTGCCGTCTTCTCGGCGGTGAAACCGCGGAGATGCCTGGCTTTTACGGAGAAGAGGATTTCGACTTGGCGGGTTTTATCACCGGAGCCGCCGAAGGTCCCCACATCCTCGACGGTTCCCGGGTGAAGGCCGGAGACCTGGTGGTTGGTCTTCCTTCCACGGGGTTACATACCAACGGTTACTCCCTGGCCAGGAAGATCCTCTTCGAGAAGTTGGGCTGGTCCGTGGAGACCCTTCTCCCCGGTACGGGGAAGAGCGTGGGAGAATTGCTCCTGGCTGTTCACCGCTCCTACTACCACCAGCTCTACCCCCTCGTCCAGGCCGACAGGCTCCACGCCTTGGCCCATATCACCGGAGGAGGAGTCTTCGAGAACATCCCCAGGGTTCTTCCGAAGGATTTGAACGTCAGGATCAGAACCACCTGGCCGGTTCCCGAGCTCTTCAACCTCCTGGTTCGGGAGGGAGGGCTCGATTCCCATGAGGCCTACCGCACCTTTAACATGGGGATCGGCATGGTCGCCTTGATCGATCCGCGGGAGCTCTCTCTCTGGGAGAGCGATAGTTCCCTGAAACCCTTCTTCCTGATGGGGGAGGTGGTCCCCGGAGAGGGTCGAGTGGAGATGGAAAAGTGATAGAAAAGGTGAAACCTCTGGAGATGGCCTTCACAGTCAGGGCCATGGAGACGGCACCCGACGGGAAAAGCTTCCTCTTCTCCATCGGTGACTACCTTCAAGAGGCGGCATCCTTCCACGCCGCCAGCTTCGGCGTAGGCGTTGACCTCTTCCGTTCCCAAGGGATCACGTGGGTCCTTTCGAGGATGAGAATCCAAGTTGAACGTTACCCTGAGGGGGAGGAGAAGCTGACGGTGGTCACCTGGCCGACCTTCGTTCGTCGGGTCATGGTGGGCAGAGACTTCCTGGTGAGAGACCAACAGGGGGAGGTCATCGTCAGAGCCGTTTCCGGTTGGTTCATCCTGGACCTGGAAAGGGGTCGTCCGGTTCCTCCGTCGGAGGAACTCAAGACCCTCTACCACTCCTGGGATGCTCCCCGCGCTCTTGCGGAAGAGTTTGAAAATCGGCTCGACCGTCCCGAAGAGATCCTTTGGAGGGACGAATCTCCGGTCCGTTACTCGGAGTTGGACATCAACGGGCATCTCAACAACGTTCGGTTCCTTCAAAGAATGGTCGACGCCCTCCCGAAGGAGTGGGTGGAGGCGCACCGTATCGCCGATCTGACCGCCGAGTTTCGCCAACCTGCGCAGTGGGGCGAACGAATCCTGGCGGAAACCTCTCGGGTCGGAGAAGAGGAGCTTCTTCACCGTTTTACGCGGCCCGGTGAAGAGAACCCCCTCTTCTTAGCCAAGACTCTCTGGAGGGAGAACCCCTAAGCCCTCTTGGGAAGAGTCGAAGGGAAATGCGCCCCCGTCCTGGGGGTCCTTCGACCCGGAAAGGGGAGGGAAAACTCTCCAGGGCTCCCTTTCCTTCGTTGACTTGGCGGGGGAAAATCGGTATAAAGGGAGAGGAGAAAAGAATGGAAGAGACTTTGGCCATTGTGAAACCCGATGCCGTTGCGGCCGGTTTTGTCGGCAAGATTCTCTCCCGTATCGAAGAGGAGGGGTTCCG
>Ga0209098_1001671_pt1 | contig 20748 bp, 28 predicted proteins | sample AD_JPNHW1_MetaG_FD_184429 | JGI IMG/M metagenome (GOLD analysis project Ga0209098, IMG submission 184429) | Active sludge microbial communities of municipal wastewater-treating anaerobic digesters from Japan - AD_JPNHW1_MetaG (SPAdes) (version 2) | ecosystem: Engineered > Bioreactor > Anaerobic...
ATCCGATATCATGCACCCGTTGTAAATGTGTTCGATCTTAGATGGATCTCCTCCCCTGCTGGCAATATAATCTATCCCTCCCTCGGATAGTACCGTCATGAAATCGGCTTTCTTATATGACTGGCCCTCGATATACTTCATAACCTTAATTAAAAGGCTGTTTTTTAGAACGCCCACATCCGTGAGCTCCTGTGGGTGAAAATCCTGAAAATTCAGCACCGAGGGAGTCCCATCTATTCTCTTTATCATTCTTGCAAAGAAATACAAAGGCAACGGTGGAATGTAGATCAAGCACGAATCAAACTTTTTCTTTAATTTAAAATAGGTAAATAGATAATATACGGGGCATAAGAAATGCTCACCACCTCTTAGAATCATATTATCCCTTAGAGAAATATGCTTGCTCCTATGAATCTTGATACCATCAATTTCTTCATCTAATGGAAATGTTCTTTCCTGATCTACCTTCGCTAGATTGAACTTTCTTGGATAGGAGGTAATAACATCAATTTTATGACCCCTTTTTGCGAATGCCTTGGCGAGATCAAAATAAATATGAGATGCGCTTCCGATCTCGGGATAAAAATTATTGACTACTATCAATATCTTCATATCTACCGTTCTGACTCAATTGCATGCATCTGAATTCATAGATAGATATCTCTTCTTGGGAATTAGCTTACATAGCCCAATGATCAATCGAACGACTTTATCCGAGACATTCAAATCCTGGTAATCTGTCGGTATCTTGAAGTTAATTGATTCTTCGTATTGCTTCCTTGCTACATCAATTGATAATAGTATTGATGATAGATAAACCCCGCTCAAGATAACATTGCCTGTATCAAATGCTTCTGGACGCTCTGAGCTTTCCCTGACAACTACTGCAGGTATTCCCATGATTGCTGCATCTTCATGGATTGTTCCGCTGTCTGATAAATTGCAGTAGGCATTCTTCTGCAGCTTAACATAGTCAAAAATGCCGAACGGCTTATGAAATAGGAACAAATCGTTTTTAGGCATGCCAAGTTCATTGATTCGTTTTCTCGTTCTGGGGTGTGTGGTTATTATAAGTGGGTATCCATACTTTTTTGCTATTATATCCAAAGCCTTTAGAATAATCTTTATATTATCTAAATTATCAACGTTCTCTTCTCTGTGGATGCTGATCAGGAAATAATTGTCCTTTTTAAGATTGAGTTCATCTAATATCCTTGATTTTTCTATCTTATCCATATTAAATTTGAGTATCTCCGCCATCGGGGAGCCAGTTACATAAATATACTCCTGGCTCATTCCTTCCCGCAAGAGATTTCTGCGAGCATGCTCGGTATAAGGCATGTTGATGTCGGATGTATGATCAACTATTCTCCGGTTGATCTCTTCCGGGACTCTGTCATCGAAGCATCTGTTCCCGGCTTCCATGTGAAAAACAGGTATCTTTAATCTCTTAGCTACAATGCAGGATAAAGCACTATTTGTGTCGCCCAGAATAAGAATTGCATCTGGCTTCTCATCTATCATGACCTTTTCGGTTTGGGTCAATATTTTCCCGATCTGCTCTCCAATTGTTGCGGACTTGACATCCAATAAATAGTCTGGATTTCTTAAATTGAGCTCCTCAAAAAAGACTTTATTCAGCTCATAATCATAGTTCTGATTAGTATGCACCAGAATATGGTTTGTATATTTATCTAATCGCTTAATAGTTTCCGATAAGCGGATGATCTCGGGCCGGGTGCCCATTATCGTCATTACCTTCAGTTCGGACATCAATCCCCTCATCACTCAAATTTGAAAGTGTCTGGATCGGATTCGTTATATTCTTCGCTTATGATTATAATTATGTCGCATGCTTTTTCGTCACTTATGTTGGTCAAAGTGTGACTCCAAAAGGGCTCGACTTTTATGAACTCTCTCGTCGCCTCATCAAGTAATATATCCTTAGTTGCCAGCGAATGAATATTCTGCAAGTTCATCCTGCATTGTCCTCGGATACAGCAAAACCATTCCTCTTTTCTGGTATGGTAATGGCCGCCTCGTGAGCATCCCGAATTGATAACCAGCAAGCTGATCTGGCCGAATTTCACATCTTTGGTTCTTGCCAGCTCCTGAAATAGTCCAGCTTCATTCTCATTAATGGGATACATCTAATCCGCCAATTGCCTATACGACTGCAAGCATTTTTCCAGGCTTTCATGTCTGCCTAATTTATCCGTCAAAAAAGAATGAATTTCCCCAACGGTCATAGTCTCGCCATTTATTGATTTCAATGAATTAAATTCAGGATCGAGAAGTCGCTCCACCAAATCATCAACAAATATGAATTCGCGTTTAACTGATGGATCATGAATGATAACGCTTTCCCCTTTAGAGATCTGATAGCAGAACGTGGCAATCACGGAATTGTAAAATGGCCTGCATCCTGGTCCATAAACATTGGGAATTCTGAATATGCACCATTTATCAGCCTTTTTTATGATCTCTTCTTCAGCGCTCTTCACAAATCCATATTCTGAGTCGCTGTTCCAGATGACCTGCTGAGATGATGCAAAAATTATCTCGGGATCTACTCTCTTGATCTTGCAGGCAAGAACCAAATTGGATGTTGATATGATATTATTCTTGAGTATTTCTCCAGGTTGCTCTCTATTCTTTCCTGCAAGATGGTAAATTCTATCGCAGCCGCTGACGAACTCACAGGCATCTCTTATATTTGTCAAATCTCCTTCGAATAATAATGGATCATGCAAATGCCTGGCCAGATGGCTGCCTATAAACCCCTGGCCGCCGGTTATTCCAATCCTTATAGCAAGCCCGCCTGATGAATGGTATCCAAAACCTGCGTCGCATCCAATTGAATTGTATTGGCAGAAGTAAATGGCTCTGATGGCTTGAAGTCATCGCCTTTATAGAAATAGTCGCCAATGTTCGCTTCCAGTCGGGATATCCTGGCATAAATAATTCCATTCTGCTTTAAGGTTGAGGATCTGCTTATCTCTTCTGTGGTCAACAGAGTCTCATCCATCTTTTCGCCGGGTCTGACCCCAATATGTTTCTGCTCCAATTGCTTATCAAAATGCAGCTCAAATGCATCCACGAGTTTGCGCACGCTGCAAGCAGGCGGCTTGATAACAAAGAGATCGCCCTTATTCCCTACTTCAAGGCATTTGAGCGCCAGGGAAACGGCATTGCTTAATGGTAATAAAAAACGGGTCATATCGTAATTTGTTATCGTCATTGGCTTATTATTATTAATTTGGCTTAAGAACAAAGGAATAACAGACCCTCTTGAGCCCAAAACATTTCCATATCTCAAGCTCATGCATGTCGTATTTCCATTGTGAGCACTGATCAGCTTCTCAGCCAATGCCTTGCTCATTCCATAAGCATTTATGGGATACACTGCCTTATCTGTGCTAAGATTCACGATTTTTTCGACGCCGCATTCTTCCGCAGCTTCTATGACATTTTGCGTGCCGATGATATTTGTCTTGATGACCTCTTCAGGAAAGTTCTCTCCGGTTGGAACATGCTTCAAAGCGGCAGCATGCACAATGTAATCAACATCCTTGAGATACTTTAATAGCTTGCCTTTGTCGCGTATATCTCCTACTACATAAGCGATATTATCATTAATCCGCTCAACATACATATCATGCTGTTTCTTTTCATCCCGGCTGAAGACAACAAATTTTGTATCATAATCCTGAGCAAAATCAATGAAGGCATTGCCGAATGAACCAGTTCCACCAGTTATTAAAATTTTCTTCCCATCTAATATGCTCATGATGTTTACGCCTCTCGTAGGAATTCAGAAATCAATTGCATTTTGAGTTCGGATTTAGCATTATCTTCCCTAGCCATCTTAATTATCTCCGGCCGTGTTCCCAATACCACTGCGATTCTCATGTGTCCCCCCGCCAGTACTATGCTCCGCCCTCCCCCTCCTGGTGGCATCCATCCGCTTCATGGATTGATCGATCAGCTTAGAAATGGCATGCAGAATAATTCCTGTAAAAGCCATGAATGACCCCACCAGAGTCGTCAGTATCATGAGAATTGTCAGCCCATAGCTGAGCTGCCCGCCATGATAAAAGACCCTGAGTAGCTCCAGACCGATGCCAATTCCCACCGCCGCAAATATCATCCCCGGCAGTGTGAAATAGTACAACGGCCTTCGCAGCTCCATATCCTGCAGCAGAATAAGCAGCACTTTTACCCCGTGGCTCACAGGGTTCAGCTTCGATGCCTTTTCCACAGCATAGTTGCAGTGAATCTCCACCTCTTCGACCTTCAGCTTGTTATCCTTGGCCTGAAGAAGTATCTCTGAACCGGCAGACATGCCGTCGTCATCAATGTAAATGCATTCTATCGCCCTTTTTCCATAGGCGCGAAAGCCGCTCTGAGTGTCGGTGACGGAAAGGCCGCCCAGGAAGTTGGTGATGATATCCAGAACCTTCATGCCTACCTTGCGATAGGCTGGGACCTCCTGGCCGTTTCCGTTGCAGAACCGCGACCCTATGACCAGATCGATGCCTCTGTCCAGAGGCCCGAGAAGCTTGGGTATCTCCTCTGGATCATGCTGGCCATCTGCATCGATGATAACCATTCTGTCTGCGCCCATCTTCCGCGCCGTCTCAAAGCAGTTTCGAAGGGCTGCGCCGTAGCCTGCGTTCCACTCATGCCGAACAACATGGGCTCCGGCGGCTGCGGCCAGCTCGGCGGTGGCATCAGAGCTGCCGTCATCGACGACGACCACGCAGTCGACGTGCTTCTTGCAGCCAAGGACCATTCTAACGATAGAACGCTCCTCGTTATAGGCTGGCATGGCGGCAATGGTTAGGGACATAGAGCCTCAAAGCATAATACATTAACCAGATTTTCCATATGTTGGGACGTTTGCATTTTGATTAATTTATAATTTGGCATTCATGTCAAGAGGAGGAGCTCTGCATCGATGGTAATAATACCCGCGCTGCCGTTAACGGATTCAAATCCCGTCTTGAGCGCCGCTTCCTTTCCCAGATTTTTCGGATGGCGTAGCACCTCCGCTCCCGCCAGAGCCGCGACCTCGGCGGTGTGATCGCTGCTGCCGTCATCCAGGGGGCGTCGGTCTGCGTACTGCTTCGTGCGAAGCACCACGCTTCCAATGGAAATCTCCTCGTTGTAGGTGGGGAGCAAGTGCGGTGATGGAGGGCATAAGTGTAGGGGATTCTTGTAATCAGGTTAAAATGGGGTTTGAGAAGACTGCTGGATATGAGCTTAATATTGAGAGATAATTATAACCAATGGCAACGAACGATCACCACAAAGGCACAAAGAACACAAAGGAGTCACAAAGAAAATCATCAAGCTTCAGAACCGCTTAATATTAGTTAGTTCGTCTTTGTGCGTTCTTTGTGAGCTTTGTGGTGGACGTCGTAAGCCATGGGTCTAAATCCATCAAGAACCAAAAAATGGTTCTTGTTTCTACTTCATCCATTAACTAGTCTTCTGATCCCATCCTTAAGCATAAGCACATTAAAATTCATAATAAGACCAAGCCATAAATTTTTCAGTCTCAAATATGTGAGAAGCTGTGCCTCATGAATTAAGCCAATTTCCTCAACTGCCTTAACTTCAATAATTATCAGATCTTCCACCAGAATATCCAGCCGATACCCGCAATCCAGCATCTTGCTTCTATAAACCACCGGAACAGGCAACTGTCGCTTGAACTCTATTCCTCTCAAGCCCAGTTCGCAGCATAGGCACTCTTCATAGGCAGACTCCAAAAGCCCCGGACCAAGCCGCCTATGAACTTCAATTCCAGCTCCAATGATCTCCCTGGAAATCCCATCTGCCTTCAGTCTATCAGAATTTTCTTGATTTACGCAGGCCAACAGATCCGCCACCGCTCAAATTATTCCCTTCTCTCTCAGGGCACAGCCTTTACCTCTGCCATATCGCTCTTCAATTCGAGGATATCATTTTGCAGTACCTTTTCGAACTTCCGGTTCATATCCCTGCCCTCTTCCAGATGCTCATCCTGCCTGCCAAGCATTTGGTCCTCCTTACCCAGCATTTGATCCTGCTTTTCAAGCATCTGATCCATCTTGCCGCCCAGGTTATGGTTCAAATTCTTGACTTCGAAGACGAGCTCCTTGAGATAGCCTGCGGCTGTGTCGAGCCTGGCATTGGTCTCGTCTTTAGTAACCAGCTTTCCGAAGCTGTCAAACTCATTTCTTGTCGGAGAATACTCCTTTTCCATAGAAGAGACATGAATCAGAGTATTCCTAATATCAATGGCACTGCAAACCACTTGAGTTTTTCATCTTCGCCCTCAGCGATTATCCTTACCCGGCCGTCCTTCAGGTTCTCCGCCATGCTCTTGAGGCCGAAGGCATTGGCAATATCAACTTTTGCTGCATTCGGCCTATTCTTGCTCAGAAATGCAGCTGCAATTGAAGATCTGGTCCATATAAAGCGGAAAGTCCTTCTTTTCCTCTAAATTCATGCTTGCTAGGCCGCCATAGCAGCATGGCATCCATTCTGCTTCTTCTTGTTTAAGTGTAGCTTTATATCCGATATTCATCTTGTTGCTTATGGTATAGGCGCCCTGATAGTAATTATCGACCAGATAGTACTTGCCTTCCATATCAATGTCGTTAGCCTTCCCGGCTATCGGTCCCACATAAGCGCCTATTCGTCCTGTTCCATTGAATACCGCATTCAGGTCCATGCCAGCAGAAAATGAAGTGGATGATGACGTGTCCTCATAAGCTCCGTTTCCGGATGCTGTTGTCTTCATCTCCTTGTTTATGGCCTGCACCTGATCAAAGCATGCTTTCAGGGCAGTGGCGCTATCGCCTCCGGCAAAGAGAATGGTGCAGTCGGTCCATAGAAAGCTGATTGGAGGGGAATGAAAGCTTCCGGGAAATTGCAGTCTTGTAGGAGAATAGGCCTTGCTGGCATTCTCCTGGTATCCGATTCCTGTATTCGCTGAAAATGACTCCGGATTCAATTTGGCGACAAAACCTTCTCTTATCAGGGCTTTCGATTCGCTGGTAAAAACTCCGCTGCCGCTGCTATGAGAATGGACCACTCGACTCATAGAATCCATATGAACGTATGAGCTGGTAATTCCAAATCCCTCTGAAGTTTGATTGGAGCTGAACCGGATGCCCTCTTCGGTTTTTGTTTCATCATATGTTTCCGCGGCTACTGCTGATCCCATCAATAATGCCGCCACGAGAATACAAATGAGAATCATTGCCCACTTCAATCACAACATGCCTCCCTCAGCAAGGAGATACTCCGTTATAATAACCCGCCACATTGCAGGTAGAGCACAAATCTTGCAGAAGCGAACCGATTTTCGCTCCAAATAAGCAAAATCTACAGCATCGGCTGCTAAGCACGGCGCCTCTTATCATCATGCATCAATTTAGCGACCGGCTTGATTTTGAATCTATATCCTTTTCGCATTCCCTTCTGCTCAGCAATTATGATTAGTTTTTTGTGATGCAGGATACATTAAAAAGATTGTGGTTGGCACTGCTATAAAATTTAGATAATATATGTCTCTGAAATTTTTGATGATCGATTGAGTACTGGTGAGGCCTATGGCATTGATGAAATCGCGATCCATCATCCCGCAGGGCAATTGAGCTATAATTTTTTCAAAAAAGTACATACCAACAAACAGATAAATACCAGGTGAGCGCTTCCTTCGTAGATGCTTCTCTTTGCCCATGTAGGCCTCACCCTGGCTTCCGCTCGCTTTCTCAGCCGGGTGAGCCTGCCTGCGCTGGCACTGGGCTCAATGCTGCCCGACATCATCGACAAGCCCCTGGGCTTGATGGTCTTCGGCAGCCCCAACATGGGACGCACCTTCGCCCATACCCTGATCTTCCTCACCATCCTCGTCTTCCTCTGCTGGCATTCGCTTGATATCAGGCTCATCTCTTTAACCTGGGGTGTGCTCTGTCACCTCTGCCTGGACTATATGTGGAATTCGCCGGAGATATTGCTCTGGCCTCTCTTGGGGCCGTTTCCCAGCGCGCCGCTTCTGGATACCATGAGCTACCTGGAGATGCTCCTCACCGGCCTGAAAAATCCTGGCGTCTTTATACCTGAAATAGCAGGATTTGTTTACCTGGCTTGCTTTATCTGCACAAGAATAAAAAAGATCTTTCCCTGGTTCGGACGCATTTTGAGAATATTCTAATAATAGCTGCTATTTTTAGCTGAAATTTGTCCTTGCTGCCGTCGTGCAACCACAAAGCATCTCTATCACCTACTTCCCATCCGCCTCGCGTTCCATCTCCATCCTGGCCGCTTTCAGCCTTCGAATGCTCATGTAGTACTGAGCCAGCAGGACCAATCCCGTCAGCCCAAGGATGCCCATGATGATAGCCATCGCCTGAGGAGCGCTTTTTCGATAATAGTTGACTTCAATGTAGGCTATTTGCGAGGTATTGTTCCAGATTAGAATGCTGCGGTAGCCGTCCTCAGCAAATTCATCAGGCGCAGGCCTCGCTATGCCCAAGCCGCGCTCGCCGGTGGTAAAGCCCTCCGGCAAAATTATGCGCAGCGGACCGGGATCTCGAATCGGAAGAATGAACATCTGGCCCTGCACAGGCATGGTGTAATTCAGCCTTCCTCTAACATGCTCGGAAAATGTCAGATTGTAGATGTAGTCTCCTCTCAGGTAACGATAGCTGCTGTTGAATGTTACATTTTTTTCCAATTCATTAACCAGCGTCATATTTTCCGTTTTGTCTGAGAGCGTGAGATTCAGATGGCTGGCATTGACCGGCATGCTGACCAGCGCTTCTCTTTCGCCCAGTAGATAGGTGGTGCCTTTAAACTGTGCGCCTGAACAGACCATGCAGATAGCTGCCAGGACGAGCAGGGTCCAGGCGCCCGATTTGCGAGGATGATCGTACATCTCTTGCCGCTGATATGCTTCTGCAGCTTTATCAATTGCGCGCCTGCTAATTACTGGATATTGCCCAAAGGTATATCTTGAAAAAAAGCATTGCATCTGCCGTGTCTTCAGATTGCCTTGATCAACCAATGCTCCCATCAGCTATCCGGGCTTTTCTCATCGATTTAGATGGTGTTCTCTACACCGGAAATAATCCCTATCCTGGAGTCAAAGAGTGCCTGCAGAAAATGGAGGCGCTGGGGTATTGCTATCGCTTCGTCTCCAATTCCACCCGCAGGGCTCGCGAATCTGTGGCAGCACGCCTGCAGGGCCTGGGGTATGATGTGACTGCCAGGCAGATCTACACCCCGCCTCTGGCCGCCGTCGAGCACATCAAGAAATCGGGAAAAGATAGGTGTTTTCTGCTAACTACTGGAGACGTGCACAGGGACTTTGAGCAGGCAGGCATCAGCATCTCCGATAAAAAAGCGGATTACGTGGTAATTGGCGACGCAGGAGATGGCTTTACCTTCGACCGGCTAAACCAGGCCCTGCGCCTCATCCTTGATGGCGCGGAGATCCTCGCCCTGGAGATGGACCGGTACTGGAGTGAGCCTCACGGCCTGGTCCTGTCAACCGGCCCCTTTGTTGCCGCCCTGGAATATGCCACTGGAAAGAAGGCGGCCCTTATGGGCAAGCCCTCCAGCGATTTCTTCCTGCTGGCTCTGCGCGACCTGGGAATAAAACCCGAAGAGGCCGCCATGATCGGAGACGATATCCTGACGGACGTACACGGGGCGCAGGAAATAGGCATGCAGGGGATACTGGTTAAGACCGGGAAATATCGGGAAGACATGGCAAAGAACTCCGGCGTAAAGCCGGATATGGTTTTACAATCGATGGCCGATCTTGCCAGGAGCCTTTGATGGCCTGCTTGGCGATTGCCTTAACTTTTTTCGGGCACAAGAGTTATTAAATCCCCCACGATAAGGATGATAGGGGTTTTTGAATTGAAGAGATTTGATGCCATACTGGAAAAGGATATATCCGGTTATGATGGCGAATTTTCCCAGCTCATTGCAGAGGCTCCTGCCCTCTACAAGCTGATGACCAGGCTCCTGGACGACCCGGATTGTCCCAGGTCGATGTCGCCTCTGGTCATTGCCGCCATTGCATATTTTATCCTCCCCGAGGATATCATCCCTGAGGAGAAGTACGGCCCCATCGGCTATGTGGACGATATCTACCTTTGCGCTTTTGTCGCCAATGAAGTTGCCAAGGAATCGGCTTCGCCTGAGATCCTGGCCAGAAATTGGGAGGGAAAGGCGCCCATTGATAAATTGGTCAAAGAGATACTCGATCGCGAGAAAGAGCTGATCGGAGACAAAAAGGAGCGCATAATGCAGTACATCGGCTTCAATCAATTGGGGATGACTCCATCCGATAGCGTCGATTAGATCCGGTATGGTCGCCTTGTCTGCTGGCCGCATTTGAGGCAGGTGGTGGTCAGAAGGCCTTCATGCAGCCTTACTCTAGCGGTCGCCGCGGAAAGGAAGCCGCCGCAGTGCCTGCAAAAGAGCCTTTTCAGCAGCCTTGGCATTCTCACTCTGGTGCGGGAGCTGATCTTCCTGGCTATCTGCACATATCTGTCGCTTCTCTCCGGATGAGTGGCATGCGCTTGCTCTGCCAGCAAAAATAGCCTTTCCATGCGTTGCAAAGCCAGGTCTCTGGTCTTATTGCCATCCTTTCTCCGTCTCACGGCCTTGCTACTTGATGAGAGAGATTATTAAACTATCCATGGTGCGATAAAAGGAGATACGAGCCAAGATCGGTCAGCACATCGGGAAAAGATCCGCCCCAGAGCCAGGCAGTTTTGCATATGAGGTTGATCCAGGGCCAGATCATGAGCCTGAAGGGCATGGAAGAGCTGCAGCTTCTAGAGGTCGCAAGAGAGATTGAGGAGGATTGCGATCTCGTGGTTGAATGCGCCCGATTGCAGCGATTGACCGCTTACGCATCCGGCAGAATTCAGAGGGTTGGCTAACCGCGCCAAGATAGTCTCATTGGCCAACGTCCTTGGCCTGACTGGACTGGTTTAGAACCGTCCTGATGGATTGAATTGCAGGATGGACAAGATGCTTGACAAGCAGGATGAAACCATCGGCGAGATCAAGGGGTTAAGAAGCGACTTGAAGGACCACATGGACGAGAGGTTCGACAGAATTGAGGATGAGCTGGCTGAGATCAAGTCAGCCGGAAAAGAGCGCGGAACAGTCTGAATCTCGATAAGCGCAGCATTCATTTCAAGCCGTCCAACATTGTCTTCCTGGTTGCTCCGGAGTCATGTAGCAGGCGGATGTGGGCTTCGTCATCAAGACAGCCGCACATGGATTGATCGATAAGGACTGAACGCAAGGGCTGCATGTCCTTTACAGTGGCGGGCAGAGACCATTCGGAATGATCTCCATGATTTCGAATTGTCTGGAAAACGTGCGCTTTGCTGTGGAGCGCTTCTGGGCGAAGATCGACAGAAAAGAGTTGCAGGAAACGGCCAATCGCTATCGGCACGTCGTAGGCTGTCCGGATTTGCTGACAGGTCCTAAAACTATTACCTGCCATATCATCCGTTTGCAGCTATTATGCAGCTATTATGCGGTTGCATGATACCCTTATACTCCTGGCGGATTCGGCAGTCATTTACTCTGCCACCACCTCCAGGGTTTCCGGATTCAGTCCATAGAGGCTCTGGCGCGCATCCTGGAAATAGAAGCGCTCTTGAAGGACATGTTGCTCCTTCAACCTGCTCAGGGCATATCTCACGGTTCTCGGTGGAAGATAGGTTTTGGCAACTATATCTTTTTGCGTGAGGAGTATGCCTGATTCCAGCACTTTAAAGACGAGCTTTGCCGATGGGGGCAGATGTTCTATCTTCGTGCTGGTCGATTCATTTTTGGTTTCAGCAAAGTCGATCCCTCATCTTACATTTCACCTGGTCAGTCACTTTTGCGTTATCTATTATCAAGCCTTGCATTGCGGCAATATCGGCTCTCACATATTGATTGATATAATTTCCGACAGGTTTAATTCTTCGCAGATTTTTTTATTATTATGAATCCGCATAGCTTCTCCTGTCAGCTAGTAAGCTGGGATGAAGCCTATAAGCTTTCCCGGAAGCTGGCCTGCGAGATAAAGTCCTCTGGTTTTCATCCTGATCTAATCATCGCCATTGGAAGGGGAGGATACGTGCCGGCCAGGGTTGTTTCGGATTTTCTCTTGCATAGTCTTTTGACGAGCATCAAGGTAGAGCACTGGGACAATGCCGCCCGTAAGAGGCCTGAGGCTGTAGTTCGTTTTCCCCTTGCTGTTGATATCCTGGGCCAGAAGATTCTGATAGTCGATGACATCACCGATACAGGAGAAACGCTAAGGGTTACTGTTGATTATGTGAGGTCTCTTCATGCTGGCGAGATCAGAACAGCAGTCATGCAGCACAAGATCGTCTCCCCGATTGTGCCGGATTTCTATGCAGAGGTGATTACTGAATGGAGGTGGGTCATCTACCCCTGGGCGGCTCATGAGGATCTGGTTGGCTTTACTGAGAGGGTGCTACATGACCAGCCTGCGACAATTGAACAGATATGCGAGAAGCTGAAAGAGCGATATTTGCTGGTTGTGGGTGAAACGGAGATGCATGAGGTCCTGACGGATCTGATGGCAATGAATGAAGCCGAAAGATGCGGGGATCGTTATAAACTAAGGCATGAATCTTGAGGCGTGACCGTTGTGGGAGTGCCGGGAAGGATCGCCGAGCCTCAGTGCCCGGCTATGGCAACGGACCTCAATTATGCAGAATTGCCCGATCCCATGCTGCGCGTCGTCAGCTGGCTGCTCGACCGGCAGAACCGGCTGGAGGACCGGCTAAGGGAGATCTAAAAAGCCCTGCCCGGACCTGAGGGCGAGAGGCTTTCCGCGCAACTGCAGCGGGAGGATGAGATTCGAGAAGCTCTGCGGGATGTTCTCGATCCGGAGGTGGGAATTGATATTGTGGATCTGGGCCTGATCAAGGAGATCGTCATCTCAGAAGACGGAAAGGTGGATGTGAACATGGTTCTCACATCCAAGGTCTGCCCGATGGTCAGCCACCTGACCGAGCAAGTCCGCCGCCGTATAGAGGGCCTGAAGGGAATCCGGGCGGTGGAGGTGATGGTCTTGGACGAGCCCTGGAACTGGGATCAGTTTGAATGCTCTCGATTAATTTTGAATGAAATCAACCATTTGGTTATTGCATATCCAATTATTGCGCCAGCTATCACATCGCTTGGATAGTGAACCCCGAGATATACCCTGCTGAAGCCGACCAGACAGGCTAGAAAATAGAAGGCATATTTGTATCTGGGAAACTGGATAGATAGGATCGTCGCCATCATGAATGCCGTAGCTGCGTGCCCGCTGGGAAAGCTGAAATCTGAGGGACAAACGGCTCGGACTATTGCATCCTGCTCCAGAAACGGCCTCGGTCTATCGATCAGATGCTTGATGGCCAATTGTGAAGCGGAGACGAGTCCGTAGATCAGGGAGAGGCAAATTCCCTTTTTCAGTCCTCTCTCAATCGGGCTATGATTTATTGCTATCATCATTAATATAAAAATCCATGCCGCCCAGGAGCCGCCTAAATATGTTAACAATGGCATGGTCTTATCCAGAATCGCATTTGACAGGCCGCTATTTATAAAGTGAAATGCGCTCAGGTCAAGAGCCAGACCGTAAGATGCTGCGGATTCTGCATGCCAGATGAGATCGGATATGACTGACAAAGATGCTGGAGCGATCATCTCCTCTCCCCTCCCTTTGAATTTTTCGCAGCGTTTCCAGTCAGGTGTTGATAAAGGCTTCTCTCAGTGCTCTTCGAATGCCGGCAATGATGCCTCTGAACACCTTCGGGCCGGATCATCCGGAGGTGGCTCTGCAGGCCTGCCATTTGGGCGGCTTGCTTTGCTGGCTCGGAGGGTAGGGGCAAGCGCGGCTATATTGCCAGAGGGCGCACTTGATCTAGAATCGCTATTTAGAGGAGATAATCTCAAAGCGGCATCGATATTGGTCCACCTGGTCAGAACAACAAAGGCGCAAAATTGACCTGGTGGGATCGAAGGCATACCTGGACCGAGCGCTGAAGATAACGCAGAATGAATCAGTGAAAAATAGTGCTGGGGACTCGCTGCTACTCAGCCCATCTCATCCAGTAGCATCTGGATTTGCTCGTCCAAGCATTAGGAGTTAGCTGGTTGCCAGCAGGATCTCCATGGAAGAGACATTCACGGTCTTGCCATCCTCGCTGGGGATGGTCTCCGTGCCTATGGTTATATTTTTTACAATGACATTGAGCATGAACCGGTTCCTGGTGATCTCAGCCGCATCCACCGCCCGGGAGATGGCACGTCCTCTGGCCTTAAGCGTTACTGTGGAAACCGGCTTATTGAACTGGGTCATTACGGCAAGAACATAGTTCATTACTGGTTTGTCACCAACAAAAATGACGGCATTGTCTTCCATAGAATCGCCTTTCCCTTCCCCTCGTTTTTCTTGGGCAGGTTATTAACTCTTTCTCTCCAATATATCAGCAAAGGCAAAGTTTGGCATCACGGCATCGATCTTTACCCTCAATCTCTCGCCTTTTTGCGCTTTTCGTACGATGATCGCGAAGCCATCCACCAGGGCCACACCATCTCCGGACTTCCCCAGGTACTCGATCTGAACATCCAGCATCTCGCCTTTCCTCACCGGGCCGGTGAGCATCTTCTTGGCTACAACATAGGTCTCAGCGCTCTCTTTTCTCGATGCCAGGGGGGAGTGGGCATGAACGGATGAAAACTCTCTTCTAACCTCGTTCAGGTAATCGATGAAAAGATCGCCCTGAAAGACCTTGACCACGAAATTGCCCCTTGGACGGAGAAGCTTTTTGGCGATCTTCAGGGCGGAGCGAGCGAGGTCCACGGAAACGGCGTGGTCCATGTCCCAGGCTCCGGTGAGGTTTGGCGCGGCATCGCAGATCACAACGTCCGCCTCCCCGCCCAGGGCATCCTTGACCAGGCTCACGGTGCTCTCGTTGGTGATGTCTGCCACAAAGGTCTTGACTCCCGGGATGGGCGCTATTCTCTCCAGGTCCACTCCCACTATGCTGCCGCCGGAAAGCTTGGCAGCTACCTGAAGCCACCCGCCGGGAGCAGCTCCCAGATCAACCACGCTATCGCCTTTTTTGATGATGTGAAACTTCTCATTGATCTGTAGCAGCTTGTAGGCAGAGCGGGCTCTGTAGCCCTCTTGCTTAGCCAGCCGGTAGTAGTGATCTCTCTGATCTCGGGCCATTTCAATGTAGAATCCCGGGTTTATGGATAAAGATTTGCCTTTGAGAGCGAAGGCGTTATAAACCGCGCCATGGACAGTTAAAGCTGCGAGAGAGGAAGGACGGCTGCCGCTGGCCGATTCCGGCCGGTGTGGAAAGTCCCCCCACCCCTGGACACACAGACATCCTTTGAGGATGTGGGGCGAGAGCTCCGGCTCTGGCACAGAAACGAGACCGCTCCGCGTCAAAGCGATGATGCTGCAAGGCTGAGGTCGCGCGGGAAGCGGATGAAACGGCGAAACCCTGTGGGTGCAAGCCAAAATAGAGCTATAATCACGGTCGTCCAGCCAAGCTCGGGTATGGCGCTAAGCTGAATGCCGTCATGGAACAGAAGGGGGCTTACTCTCCTCACTCGTCACAATTATTATTAATACATGTATCAGGATTATCTGGCTCATCCTGCTCATCCGTATCATCCAGATCATCTGGCTCGCCGGACGGGAGCCGGCAAGGTGCATAATGCCCCTCAAAAATATCGAAAATATCGAAATCGGCAATTACGTGATTCGGAACTGGCAGAAGGAGGATGCGGCATCAATAGTTCAGTATGCCAGCAACAGAAAGATCTGGATCAACCTTCGAGATGCCTTTCCTCATCCCTACACAATGGCAGGTGCGGAGGCATTCCTCTTTCGGGCCATGCAAATGCAGCCCGGATTATATTTTGCGATTGCATCAGATGCTGAGGCCATTGGCAGCATCAGCCTGATGGCCGGAATTGATGTTCACCGGTTTACTGCCGAGCTGGGATACTGGCTGGCAGAGCCCTTCTGGGGCAAGGGAATAATGACCGCTGCAGTGAGAGCACTGAGCGAATATGCTTTTGCAGAGCTTGGATTTCAGCGCATCTTCGCAGAGCCCTATACCACGAATGCCGCTTCTGCCAGGGTGCTCGAGAAGGCAGGCTTTGCCCTTGAGGGAATCATGAGGGATTCGGTCTTCAAGGACGGAAGAATCCTCGACCAGTACCTGTATGCCAGAGTAAATGAGTAGGCTGCCCTATCGCATCTATCTCTATTATTGGCAGGCGAGGTCTCAGTCTCCATCGCGGGCTGAAGCTGACCCTCCGTGGCTCCGTAGATTGATGGCAATGGCCCGACGATTCTTTCGCAAATGCTCAAGCTGCCGCGACCAGTGGCCGGAATTTCCTGCAAGGGAATGGACGAATACGACAGGAATGCCGCCCGGGCCGCCATCATCAACGCAAAGGGCTGGAGAGCTGGCCAAACCCTCAATACATATTAATGCCACTTTCCACACCACCCACGGGAAACTTCGCCCTGATCTCCCTGCTTCTCAGCGCTGGCAGACCAGCTTCGGCTAGCAATCCCTCGATTCTTTTTCTCTCAGAAGAGCGCAGGGACTTCCTATCGAGATAAGCATAACTGGCATTGGACTTTCGAATGGCTTCCTCCACTACATCCCGGTTTACTCCTGCCATCTGGTAGTTGGAGAAAAGATGCCCAAAAGCCACATCCGCCTCAAAGATCAGCTCCGTCTGCCTGGCTACGTAATGTCCGCCGCCAAAGCCCAGGAATACAGGAAGGTCCCTGCACTCCAGGGCCAGTATCGCCCGCGCCACAGCCTCTGCTGCCTGGCGGTCCTGCCACTCCTTCATGGTGCTGCCTATCTCGGCAAAGAAGCAGGGCGTATTCAGGTCCACCGGGCCATGATGAGTGGCTTCAGCTGAGACCGCGAAGCCGGGAAGGGAGATATTATGCAAAATATGCAAAAATGACCTAAGCCCGCTGGCGCATGCAGCAGAAAGAGCATACTGACCGTCTTGCAGCATGCCTGTAAAGTGCCCGCCCAGCCAGGGCAGGCCGGCTTTAGCCTCGTGCCGGCTGGCAAAGACAATCATTTCCGGCTCGAGCCCCATATCAGCTAGCCTGCCATCCAGGCCGCTGAGCCGGGTCTGCCTTTCGTCGTGAATCAGGAGACGCCACCGGCCGAAGGACCGGTAGCCTTCCTCATATTGCCAGGAGCACAGCTCCAGCAGAAGCTTACAAATATTCAAGCTTGCCGGATCCGCCCGAGAGCAGACTACGACAATTTCGCCGTCCGATGCAATCTTCAGATCTCCCGGCTTACATCCAGCATCTTGGCCACCATCGGCGCATAATCGATCTTGCTGGCCTTTATCTCAGCGAGCGGCATGATCACTAGCATCGGCCTCTCCTCAATCAATCCCAGGGAAGAGAGGGTTCGAAGCTCCTTGTCCATGCGGTTCTTCAGATCGGGATAGCCTGTGGACAGGAAAGCGCCAAAGATCTCTCCAGGCTGCAGATAGCTGAAGAGCGGCGCTCCAATCCTGCGGAAAGCCTGATAGACCTGGGCAAGATCCTTTCTATCATGACCATGTCTAATGCGCACATGATAAAATGACATCAGCTCGCAGCAGATCTTTTGCCAGTCAACATAAGCTTCGCGAGTGAGCAGCCCGGTCTGGAAGAACTTGGTCCGCTTTCCTGATATGGTTGGCCGGGAGATGCCTGTCCTTCTGGAGAGCTCAAGGTCTGAGAGCATTGGATATTTCACGAAGGAGTAGAGTGTGAGCTTATCTTTCTCTGTGAGGCGCGAGTCCTCAGAGAGGGGAGCTTTTGGTGGTATCACCTCATCTGGAAGATCGGATCTGGCGAGGTCAAACAGGCCGTCCACCGCCAGAGCCGCATCAGCCGAGTAGCTGGATACCTGGAAGGGATAGTGGAAGTAATGGATATCCTCCACAAACCCGCTTCGATAGTACTCATCGATTATAGGATCAAAGTTAACCCTGAAATCTGTGAGGCTTGCGGAGTAGAAGGTCGATACGGAATCAGTATCAGTGGCAATGTGCGAAACGCAATTTGGGTAATTCACCCAGTTCTGATAGGAGGAGGATCCCTTCCTCACCTCGAAGGGAGCAGTCGGATTATACTTTACAAATATAGAGGTCAGGATTTCGGCACCTACAGCTTCACCGGAAGGCACATTTAATAGTTTTATGAGTTTCCAATCTCTAAACTTTCTTTTGCTCTTGAATATCGTTGAGCGATCAACGCCGATATTGGACGCTAGATCTATGTCACTGAGCCCCGGATATCTGGCAAGACCATAAAGTACTAACCTCTCCTTTGATGTCAATTTTAGCTGCATTCGTCTAAGTTATACATTTTATAAGTATTTATAGATTGCCTATTCTTAGATTTTCGAGTATATCTCTGCGTCATATACATGAGATCGCGAAATCAATTTTGCCAGAATTCAATAAAGGAGCCATGAGATTGCACTCTCATCACGATATCATATCCTAAATGGAAGGGAGATGTATTCCTTTCTTCTCACAGAAAATGGAAAATCGTGTCCTGGGATAACAATATCGGAAAGCGAAAGTATTTTCCGCATGCTGTCGACGGCCAGGTTGCGGTCGACGTGCAGAGCGGGTGGAACATTCTTAAGAAAGTTTCCGAAGGTGGGAAGAGCATCGCCCGAGATTGCTATTGCCAATTTTTGCGATTCTGCACCATTCACTTCAATTGCCACGGAAATGCTATCCATGCTGTGACCGGGAGTGGCGATGATCCTCACGCCTGGCGCTATGACCGCTCCGTCCTTTGCATCCAGTATCATCGCTCGGGAAAACAGATGATTGTTCCCGCAATGATCAGGGTGACAATGAGTATTGACCAGGGTGTTAATCCCCTCCGGCCTTATGCCGATTCTCGCCATCTCCCTGCGGATCAGCTCTTCCTCGCCTTCTGCGCCGCTGTCTACGATAATAGTATGCTGCCCGCAGGCTATTATTGTCACCGAGGATCGAGCGTCCAGGATCCGGCCATCTTCGTCTCTTTTGATCGATCCCGGCTTGACAAGAAAGACCGCGGGCATTTTCTCAGTCGCTCAGGCAAGGTAGAGCTTCTGCAGCTTCTCGCAGACTCTCTCTACCTGAGCTACAGCTGTTCCGATATATCGGTGCGGATCGAGCAGAGCCTCAATTTCTGCGGCGCTCAGCTGGGAGCGGACAGTCTCGTTCTCCAAAAGGACCTCCGCCAGCTCCCTCTTCTGCTCAAACGCAGTCATGGAACTTCTGCGCATGATCTCGTGAGCCTGCTGGCGGCCTACTCCCTTCTTGGCCAGCTCGACCATAACGTTCTCTGCCATATTCAGTCCGTGCAGCATAGTCAAATTGCGCTCGATATTCTCAGGGCGCAGCCGCAGCCGGCTGAGCGTTCGCGTAGCCAGGGTGATCAGGTGGTCTGTGAAAATGAAAGCCTCCGGAAAGACGACCCGCTCGCAGCTGCTGTTGGTTAGATCTCGCTCATCCCAGAGGGGAATGTTCTCGAAGGCTGGCAGGATCTGCGCCCGGACAATTCTGGACAGGCCGCAGATCTGTTCAGACTTGATCGGATTTCTCTTGTGAGGCATGGTCGAGGATCCCACCTGCTTCTTGCCGAAACCCTCCTCCACCTCTGCAATCTCAGTGCGCTGCAAGCTGCGCATCTCCACGAAGATCTTGTCTAGGGTGGAGGACACGAGCGCCATCCAGCAGATCATCTCTGCATGCCTGTCGCGCTGCACTACCTGATTGGAGACATCCACTTCATGTAGCCCCAGGTGCAGCATGACCAGTCTTTGAATCTCCATTCCATTTTGCCCGTAGGCGGCCTGAGTGCCCACCGCTCCGCTCATCTTGCCGACAGCAGCGCGGGGCAGGATCTGCAGCAATCGCTCAATATGGCGGCCAATCTCCGAGGCCCAAATGGCAAACCGCAGGCCGTAGGTGGTGGGCACAGCGATCTGACCGTGAGTTCTTCCGGCGCACACCAGGTCCTTGTTCTTCATGGCCAGGTCTACAAGCAGCGCCAGGAGGCTCTTCAGCTTGGACTGCAAGACATCCATAGAGGCCTTGATCTGCAGGCCGGTGGCGGTATCCAGGATGTCGTTGGAGGTAGCACCCAGGTGAATCCACTCCCCGAACTTCGGGGCGCACTCTGCCATGGCAAGGACGGTGGCCATCATGTCGTGGCCGATCTCGTCCTCAATCTGCTTGGCCCTTTCCGGAAGGGTAGCCTCAGCGGCAGCTGCTATTTCCGCAGCTGCACCCTTGGGGATCATGCCAAGCTCTTCCTCTGCCTGGGAAAGGGCAGCTTCCACGCGAAACAGACAGCGCAGCCGGAAATCCTCTTCCCAGATATCCTTCATCTCTTTGGTGCCGTATCTGAATTCAATAGGGTGAATAGACATGAGTGGAAGAATAATGCTGGGGGTTGATGGAGCTTTTGGTCGAGCCAAAGAAGATATGCAGAGGCCACAAACGGACTTATGTTTATATCCTAAACTCCGCCTCTTGCAGTAACCATTTTTAAGAGCAGCCCTATCGCGTCCGTCTTTGACCAAAGGGTTTATATATTATTATGGTTATTACTCTTAGCTATGTCTTACATTGTCAAACAGA
>Ga0209098_1001672_pt1 | contig 20748 bp, 13 predicted proteins | sample AD_JPNHW1_MetaG_FD_184429 | JGI IMG/M metagenome (GOLD analysis project Ga0209098, IMG submission 184429) | Active sludge microbial communities of municipal wastewater-treating anaerobic digesters from Japan - AD_JPNHW1_MetaG (SPAdes) (version 2) | ecosystem: Engineered > Bioreactor > Anaerobic...
TGGTGCCTGTAGTGCTTATAACTCCGCAACCACCGCTCAGGGTAACGGTATATGTGAAAGCACCTGAAACAGTGGGAGTACCACTGATGGTCACCACATTGGAGGCAAAAGATCCCGTTACTCCGCCTGGCAATCCGGTAACCGAAGCACCTGTGGCACCTGTGGTAGCGTAGGTGGTCGTAGTAATTGCCGTATTGATACACTTTGTCTGTGTTCCACCTGCTGTTAAAGAGATGGTATTGTCAGGAGTAACCGTGATGGTTACACTGCCGCATCCTGAAGACCAGCAGCCTGTACTAGAATTAAAGCCTCTGGCATAATAGGTGGTGGTAGTGGCAGGAGAAACCGCAAAGTTAGCTCCTGGTGTACTTGTTCCGACCGATGTGCCTCCGCAACTGCTGGTGTACCAATAGATGTTGCTAGCATTGGTTGATGTGGCTGAAAGATTTGTACTTTCTCCGAAACAAATACTTGCAGTCCCTGTAACCGTTGGCGTTCCGATTGCTGAATTTACGGTTACCGCGGCGCTCCCGCAAGCGGCAGACCAGCAGCCAGTAGTAGAATTATAGCCTCTGGCATAATAGGTGTTTGTGGTGGCAGGAGAAACCCAGAAGTTAGCTCCTGGTGTACTTGTTCCGATCTGTGTGCCTCCGCAGCTGCCCGTGTACCAATAGATGGTGCTGGCATTTGTCGATGTGGCTGAAAGATTCGTAGGATCTCCGGGACAAATACTTGTAGCCCCTGTAACCGTTGGCGTTCCGATTGTTGAATTTACGGTTATCGTGGCGCTCCCGCATGAGGCAGACCAGCAACTGCCAGAAGAATTAAAGCCTCTCGCATAATAGGTGGTTGTGGAAGTAGGAGAAACCGCAAAATTAGCCCCTGGAGCACTGGTTCCGACTTGTGTTCCTCCGCAACTGGCCGTGTACCAATAGATGGTAGTGGCATTGGTTGATGTTGCCGAAATATTTGTGCTTTCTCCGGAACAGATGGTTGTGCTTCCTGAAACTACTGGGTCTGAAGGTGTTGTACAACAATCAACACTGAGAGAATATTGGGCAGGATTGGACGATGAATAATTATCTATTATAATATAATAAGTAACGCCACCAGTAAGAGCCACATTAATGGAACCAACACCCCAGCAATTACCATAAATATTAGTGCCTGAATTGCTGCAAGTACTCATAAGGAAGTAATCAGGATCGCCTGATACATTTAGTGCATTAAAGGTAAAATTTCCGCTAGTGGGTGGAGTATAGGAGTAAACTATCTCCTCTCCTGGTTCGGTAAATCCACATCCGGTATAAGTTGACCAATCGCTGCAAAGGGTGCCTAAGGTTCCGGTATATGTGGTGCCGCAAGTCATAGGTGTAATATTATCGCAGGGATTGTTGCAAATATATTTATAGGCAAGAGTGAAAGAGCTCGCTGTCTGTGCAAATCCTCTTACTTTAACATAGTATGTTCCTGTATAAGTTGGAATATAATCAAGTTGCGGACCCACACCACAATAATCATCATTATAAGTCAACAGGTTGCAGGATGCATCATAAATTTCAAGGACGGGGTCATCGGTATAGCTGCCGCCTCCTTCGCAGAAAGTGAACCTGTATTGTGCATAGGCAGTAAGATAAGTCTGGTAAATTTGACATCCTTGCATACCGAATGATTCACTAGTGGTTTGATAAACACTGGTTGGTGTAATTGTAGCATCATAAGAAGGGCAAGCAGTGCACACATCTGCAAAATACTTGTATGCAAGGGTGTAAGTTACTGGTTGATTAGCCCAGCCTCTTACTTTAAGATAATAGTATCCGCTAATGCCTGGCGTGTAGTCTAATTGAGATCCACTGCTGCAAAAATCGTCGTTATAGGCAACCTGGGAGCAAGATCCATTGTAGAGTTCAAGGTAGGGATCCCCTGAATAACTGGCGCCTCCTTCGCAGAAAGTAAATCTATATTGCGTGTTGGCATATAGGTATGCCTCATAAATATGACAGCCTTCCATTCCAAAAGATTCGCTGGTGGTTTGATAGGTAGATGTTGGCGATATATACGCATCATAGGAGGGGCAAGTCGTACAGACATCTGCAAAGTATTTATAGGCTAGGGTATAGGTGATAGGAGCACCACCCAGGCCCCGAACACGGAGTAAATATGTCCCCGAGGTGGTAGGAGTAAAATCTAACTGCGAGCCAAGGCCACAAAAATCATCATTACTGGCCACCGAATTACAAGAATAATCAAATAATTCAAGATAGGTATCACCGGTGTATGCTCCACCGCCTTCACAGAAAGTAAATCTATACTGAACCCCGGCGTACATATATACTTCGTACATATCGCATCCTTCCATCCCTGTTGATCCGCTGACAGTCTGATAAGTGCCTGTGGGAGAAAGGTAAGTGTCATAAGATGGGCATGCAGTACACTGGTCAGCAATATACCGGTATGCCAGTGTGTAAGAACCACCTCCATTGAAGCTGTAATGATTATTCTGAAGATAATAGTACCCTGAGGTTGTCGGAGTATAGGAAATGTATGATTGTACTCCGCAATAGTCGTCGTTGGAGGCTACAGAAGTGCAGCTATTATCATAAAGGGTTAAATACGAATCAAAAGCGGCAGAGCCTCCATCAGCCGAACAAAGACTAAACTGATATTCAACACCTGCATACAGGTATATTTCGTATAACTTACAACCTCCCACATCAACCGAGCTGCTGTGGGTTTGCCATGATCCAGACGGGGAAATCCAATAGTCGTAACTGGGACATACTGTGCAGGTCGCTTCATTATATGTTACAACTATATAACTAGAGCTATTAAAGATTTTAAAATATGTATCGTCTGAAGGATTTGAATTTGTCAGTCCCACCTGAAAGCGATCATTTGGTAATTGCGCCTGTAGTGTTGATGCTGCGGAGGATCCAAGACTGGTAGGGCCATAGAGGCCAGTGGTGGATACCGAATAAGAATTATAATTACTTCCGGCACCAAAATCATTGTAATAGCTGACGTCATATGCTGTATAGGGACCATAGGTGCCATCTATAGACCAACTATAGATGGTTGTAGCGGAAGAACTTCCAACAGACAAACAGTTTAGTGCCATTGTAACACTGCTTATAGAATATGAATCGTTAATAGAGGAAGTGTTAAATTTAGCATAGCCGCGATGTTCGCCTGGGTTAGTATCTAAATCACCGACAAAAATCATGTTGACATCATCAATGTACGGGCTGGCGCATGCAGCGCATTGCCATCCTCCATTGGTCGCATAGATAGTGGCTGTAGGGTCAATAATGATGGGGAATATTCTCTCGGCTGATGTTAACCATTCGATTGGAATAAGAGTGGTTATAATCAGTTCATTGTTGTTCTGCTCCACTTTGTAATTTCCGGTTACTTTTTTTGAATCTTTTTTATTATCGTAAAATTCAGGAGCAGCGTAAGAAAAAACTATCAATCCTTTTTCGTTAATAATATATATGTTTGAATTGTTAATTTTATGGCTCCAGCCATCTGGGAGCAGCACTGTTTCACTAATGGCCAGATGGCTTGTCCCATCAGGAATATTCGATAACAGAGATGAATTATTCAGAATGATGTCCAGTTTCTTACCACCGTTTTCCTGTGTAAAACGCACATCGGTACCTGAGAAACAATTGCTGTAAATTACTTTATTCAAATTAACTGTAGCTTCAACATTAGCAATGCTTACAGTTTCGGTTAAGGCGCCGTTGACTACCCATGAAATTTGAGGATTAATCCATTCCCTTATGGGTGATGCACCAAATTCAGTGAGCATACCACCTGCACTATTACCAGAATAAAAAGTTTTTGTTGTGTTTGTAGTATTGCAATAATCATATTCAGGGTAAATACCTGTACTATTGGGGGTAATCTCTTTTCTAATCGTTTTCCAGAAACCATTTTCCTGATAATTCAGAGGCATCCCTGCAGTGATGATCGCATCTACAGTTCCGTCGGCATTATGGAAGTGTTTTGAGGTTTCATTTCTTTGTGATACAACTTCCTGTTGAGCTTTTCTTCCTTCAAATATTCCGCCTTTTCCATAATCAAGGACAGATTCTGCCTGGTCAGGTCTATTTTCTGATTTTTTATTTAACTTATTGATTTGTTCGTATTCTTGCGGATAGTTTTTCATCCAGTCGATCTTTTTTGTATAGTAATCCGGATCGTTCATTTCTGGAGCGTGAGCAGCCACTTTTGCAGGGTAAGTAATCTGGGGCAGCTTTGCGTTATTATTGTTTTCTGATTTAGAATTTGCCGATTTGTAAAGATTTTTATATTCTTCCGGATAATTTTTTATCCAGGCTTCCTTCTTTGCCTGATAATCAACGTCTCCCATCTCAGGTGCATGAGTGGCAACTTTTTCAGGAAAAGTTATTTGTGGCAGCTTAACTGAATTTGGGCTTGCCGCATTAGAAACTGCTGGTTTGTAAATGGATTTGTACTCTTCCGGGTAGTTTTTTACCCATTCTTGCTTTTTTTCATCATACCTGGGATCATCCAGCTCGGGAGCATGGGTAGCCACTTTTTCAGGATAAGTTATACGGGGTTGTGGTTTCTCAATGACATTGCCCTGGGCAGCTTTATTTGATTCCAGAAGTTGTTTGTATTCTTCAGGATAGTTTTTTATCCATTCTTGTTTTTTTGCTTCATAGTCAGGATCATTAATCGAAGGGCTATGTCCGGTAATTTTCAGCGTTGTACCATTAATATTTTGATCGGACGTTTGAGGACTTGGTTTCTCGTTTTGAATGTCGGTTTGTGCCTGTCCCAGTCCCACACTAATGACAAATAACCCTGCAAGCAAAAAATTGCGCAGTGCAAATGATAAGGTTGATAATCTACTAAAGATAGATGTTCTCATGTTTATAGTTTTTTATTATTTTTTTAGAAAAAATGCAGCCGATAAAAATAAATATAAAACTGTAAAATAAAAGTTTATAATTTTTTTTTAACATCTTAATTTTAATTGTTGATTTATAGATGCATATGGAATTAACAGTGCCTTATTTAGAATTATTCTATAACTCAACCTGAATATTTAACACTTAAATTTCCTAATTACTAAAATATTTTTTAACAATATATATAATGATAAGTAATTGAATGTTTTTAGGTTTCAAAAAATCAGAAAATTTTTTCAACCTATTATAAATACCAAATAAAGAAATATCGAAAAGTCCAAGGTAAACACTCTCAATGGAGCTATTGGGCTGGCCAGTAGTTTTTTTGCTGCTGCAATAAGCGAAAGTTGTACAAAATTAGTTTGTTTTCAGCAGCTTAAAGTGTGTTTCCCCTTCAACATAGCTTAGTATCAAAAAGTACATGCCACTGGGAAAAGCAGAGATGTCAATCGTTGTTTGTGCATCTGTATGGTTCCAGTCATATGTTAACATTGTATTGCCGTCTATGGATATAATGTCAATATGTATTGGTGAAGAAATACTTTTTGATGCAGTAATTGTGATTTTATCATGAACAGGGTTGGGAAACACGCTGAAAACAGGATATTCGCTGTTTTGTATTCCTTGAACATAAGGCGATAAGGCCACATCCACCGTGCTTGCCTGTCCGTTAATGAGCACCATATTGTTGATTGTCTTTGATAGGTATCCCGGTGCAGAGTAGGTAATACTGTATGTTCCGGCATTCATATATTTATGGTAGTTGCCGACAGGCAGTGCCGAATATACCTGCGAGCTGTCGTCGGCCTGGTCGTAGTTGTTTACCCAAACTTTAGCCCTGATGGGCAAGCCTGTAAGTGAATCGGTGATTATTCCGCGCAGGCCGTAAAGGGATTCTTCGATGAAGTTGAGCAGGGAGTGGTAATTAAGATTCCACATACCCTGCAGATTCTGTGTTTGCGTGGTTTTGTCATCATCCAGTTCAATGGTAACTTCACGACATTGTTTAAAATAATTCATATAATCCATCCTCCCGCCGGTAATCTTGTACCAGTCGCCACCTTCTGTTACTCCGTCGGCATAGGTGTCGGTCATATACGAACTGGTTAACTGCCGCGCTGTGGCGACATAGGCCGAGCAAACCCGTTCCCACCAGGCGGCATCAGCATTGGGGTTTTCGGATGTTTCCCAGGTGTCCCAGGGATAGTTTATTACTTCGGCGCCCCCATGAAAATTTGCCCCCATATTAAAATGGTGTGCATCAGCAAAATCCATGAAAGCATAGGTTTCGGGTTGTATAGGATAATTAAAAAAATCACCGCTATTATTGGGATTCCCAATAATAGGATCAAAATAGTTTCTGTTCAGGTCTTTAAAATTTTTATTATACCGAATGGAGTTGGCCAGGGTACTTCCCTGTGGGTTCGACATATAATACGTCCCGTCTGGGTTGGCCAGCGGGCAAATCCAAAGTTCTACATTGTTAACAAGATTAGTTACCTGGGCATCGGAACCATAATTTGACAATAAGTAATTTATTAGCCTGAGCATGAGATAATAACCGGTGGTTTCGTCGCCATGCATGGAGGATGTGTATAAAAACTGCGGCTCGTCTTCGGCGCTATTTATGTTATCAGATATTTTGGCTACCAGTATTTTATAATTTCCTGAAGGGGTGGGCGACAAGATGGTGTCTATGTCGCACAGGCCGGGATATGAAGTGGCAAAATTTGCCATCATTTGTTCGTACACACTATACGTTGGGTATTTGTCCCAGTTGGCCATCTCGGCAAGAGTGTTTGCCATGGTCAAAGCCTTGGTTGTCAATTTAGGAATGATTTCATAAGGAATATTTCTGGTCAGAAATTCTTCATATTCTTCCTGATTAGCATAGGCCCGCACCTGATATCCTTGTCCGCCGGGAAGCTGTTTCACATGGTCAATAGACAATATGTTGGTGAGGTCGTTATTGATTTGCGATTTTTCGCTTACAACAAATCTTACCACTATTTCGCCGCGTGTATTTAGAATTTGTGCAGCTTCAGGGGTCTGCCCTGAGTAATATTTTTGAGCAATAATATTTCCCGAAAGCATTACTGTGACTATAAATGTAAGGTACTTCTTCATTGGTTCTGAATATTGGATTGAGTGAAAATCGTCAAATGAACGGCTGGCCGGATAACAAAGTTACACGTTTTTAAACAGAGTCAGAGAATGACCTTGAAAATAAAATATTACGGTGAGCAATATTTGAATTGTTTCAAAACATTATCAACAGGAAATTTTTGCTTATTACCGGTGCTGCACAATCATCTTTAAAACGTAACAACCTGATTTTTCCGAACCCGCAAATTCAAGTTTCAGGGTGTAAAAGCCATCAGGAAGATTTTTGGCGGAGAACACTGATTGGTGTTTGCCACGTTGGCAGGTTTCATTCATCAGTTCGGCTACCTGTTCGCCGATTGCGTTATATACTTTTAGCATAACGGTGCCATTTTCCGGAAGGTTAAACAGCATGTTGGCATCGTCATTCACCGGATTGGGATGCATCGAAAAGAAAACATCCTCCTGCAAGGCGGCATCATTTTGCAAAAATATTTTCGGTAATATAAGGTAGGAATCCGTTACTTCATTGCCATATTGGTCACCAATAATACCTGTGCCCGATGTAATAATATCCACCATGCCCTGATGATTTGTATTTCGTGCAATAAATCCCAAGGTGATCACCGTATCATGAGCCTTAATATCAAAAAAATCTGTGGTGGCAAACACTACCCTGATAAGGCCATTATCGTCGGTAACCAGTAAGTCATGGTTTTCTGCTATTATCTCTTCGAGCGATGGGTTGATTTTTGCAGGGGTTTCTTTTGTTGTTCTGTTAGGAATAAGCGCAGAAACCAGCTTATAATCATCTGCTGAATAATTTAGTTCCATCCCTAAAGCAGCGAAATCGCGTATCAGGTTGCTGCTGGTTATTGGTATTTCCACATATGAGGGCTTGTTGATTACGAAGGTTTCTTCGGATGAAATCAGTATCGAATTCTTTTCCTGATTTTTGGCTGTGCTCCACGAACTGGCCGAATCTTTGTAACTGCTGCTGGAAGCGTTGTAATCGCCATAACCGATGGTTTTCAGGGTAAGGTTCAGGTTGGCGCCGGAAACAGTAAGGGCAGTATCCAGAGCTACCCAGTTTCCTTTCGGGAAATTGGCTGCAGTGGTGTACGGTTGTCCGATTTTTGCCGACACTCTGGCAACATCAATGGAATTTATAGTAGCATTATTGTCCACATTGGCAGCTTTCAGGTATTTGGCCGAAAACTTTCTTGAAGGATCTGTTGTAGTATCATGTCCGACAAAGTATTTCATAATGGCTAAATCGATAGCGTTAATATCGTTGCATATTTGCATAGTGTCGGCGGTGTACTTGTCGTACGACAATATATAATTGCCATTGGCAATATTGTTAAACTGGAATACTCCCTGAGAATTACTGGTATCTCTTGCCAGTTCAATACCTGCCGGCGATGATTTCAAAATTACTATTACTTTGCTGATATTATAAATAGCCGGATTATAGGTGGGCAGTCCCGGCGCAATTCCCGCGGTGGCTTTGCCCAGATAGCGGGTCTTGCCGGTGATAGAATAACTGCTGCCGGCAGCGATTGTCACATTATGGTAAATCGTGTCGGAACAGATGCCATTGGAGGCAATTAGCCTCACGTTGTATGTTCCGCTGGTGGCATAGGTGTGTACCGGATTTGGTTGGGTGCTGGTGCCGCCATCGCCGAAATTCCATGCATACCCGGTGGAATTAATCGAAGTGTTGGTAAAAGTAGCTGTATAGGTACTTACCGAACTGTTAAATCCTGCTGTTGGCAAGGTGAGGATGGCGGCAGTAACCGGAGAGCGGGGACTGGTACAGCCAGGGGTTTCAATTTCCCAGTCATAATAGTAATAGTATAAGTTTGAACCGGCATTGGTTCCCGTTATTGATATCTTACCTGCTAAATTATAAGGGAACGAAACCCCTGAATTATCGCGGTACATATTTGGGTTTGCCGTGCCGGTGGCAAGCTGCAAATCAGTTCCTACTGGCACATTAAAATTCAGGTTGATTCTGCTTTCACCTGCAGGAATATATACTGTAGTAGTTTGAATTACGGTGTTGGAACTGTTTCTGAGGTTTATAACCCTGTTACCTGCCGCACCTGCATATACTTTGACTGATTTTAACACTACCGGAGTATAGCAGCTAAAAATTAAATAATAGGAGTTATTTGTGTGTAGTGTAGCGCTGGTTTCTTTATTAGTTTTTCCAACATATTCGTTCGGTAATGTTGTTGAATTGGAAACATAATACGTAGTCGTGCTTGAGAGTGTAGGGGAGTATGAATTTCCTGTGTTCACAAGGTTTCCGCCGCTGGCCGCATCATACCAGTTCAGTGTGCCTGAGCCGGATGCCGATAAACTTACGGTTCCTGCACCACACGATGAGCCGCCGGTGGTGGCTGGTGCTGCTGCCATGTTGATCGTAATGTAATTGATCATTACCAGAGAGTCTTTTCCTTTGCAATTAAGCGCCCTGAGTTTTACTGTATAGGTTCCGTTCGCCGTGTAGGAATGAGTAGGGTTTACATCGTTGGAAGTTGTGCCGTCACCAAAAAACCAAACGAAGTTTGTGGAAGCGGTAGAAGCATTGGTAAATTGAACGGTACCTGCGCAGTTATCGGTGATGGTTCCTGTAAACTGCGCATCGGGGCTGGCGGCAGGAGCAAGGGTCACATTTACCACGGTGGCGCTGCCGTTTGCCAATACCACATTATTTACTGTTTTTGAGGTATATCCCGGCGCCGAATAAGTTATGCTGTATGTGCCGGCAATCATATACCTATGGTAATTACCTACGGGCAAGGCCGAATAAACCTGTGAACTGTCGTTGGTCTGATCGTAACTATTCACCCAGACTTTTGCTTTGATAGGTTGTCCGCTACAGGAGTCGGTAATTATTCCGCGCACACCGTAGAGTGATTCCCGCATAAAGTTTAGCAGAGCGGCATAATTTTTATTCCATTCTCCGGGGAGGTTTTGTGTTTGAGTCAGTTTCGTTCCATCCAGTTCTATGGTAGCTTCTCTGCAGTGTTTGTAAAAATTCATATAATCCTGCCTTCCGCCGGTAATCACGTACCAGTCGCCGCCTTCAGTAACACCATCGGCATAAGTGTCTGTCATATAGGTATTATCCACTAATCTGGCGGTGGTAACGTAGTCGGTGCAGATATCTTCCCACCATAAGCGGTCAGCATTTGAATTTCCTGAAGTTGTCCATGTGTCCCACGGATAGTTCATTACTTCGGCGCCGCCATGGAAGTTGGCCCCAAAATTAAAATGATGCATATCAGCAAAATTCATGAAAGCTACTGTTTCGGGCTGCGACGAGTTCCCATCAGGGTTTTGTCCTGCTCTTGGGTCGGGATAATTGCGGTTTAAGTCAACATTGGAAAGGTTATTTCTCCTGGCATTAGCCACAGTACTACCTGCCGGGTTCGAGTTGTAATAGGTTCCTTCAGGGTTTGCCAGCGGGCATATCCAGATTTCAGCCCCGTTCACAAGACTGTTAACTTGTGGAATTGTAATGTAGCTTGTCAACAAATAATTTATCATCCGTAACATCAGGTAATAACCGGTAGCCTCATCGCCGTGCATGGATGATGAAAACAACAGTTGTGGTTCATTCTCCGGCGTGTTCACATTATCTGATATGCGGGCTACCAGGATGCGGTAGTTTCCCGAAGGAGTAGTGGTCATGATGGTGTCGATATTGCACAAGGTCGGATAACTGCTGGCAAAGTTGGCCATCATTTGTTCGTACACACTATATGTCGGGTAACGGTCCCAAGTATCCATTTGGGCAACGGTGGTGGCCATCGTCAGCGCTTTGGGAACAACTTTCGGAACGATCTCATACGCAATGTGGTGAGTGAGGAATTTAGTAAATTCCTGTTGGTTGGCATACGCTATTACCTCATATCCATGACCTGCAGGCAATTCCTTTACTTTATCGATGGACATGATGTGTGTCAGAACTTCATTGATCATCGTTTTGTCGGGAACATTAAATTTCACGACAATTTCGCCGCGCGACTGCAGTATCTGCGATGCCTGCTGAAGTTTTTCTGTTTCAAGGTTCTGCGCCTTAAGCCCGAAGGAAAATAAAAAAAGAATCAGACAATAGGTGAACTTTTTCATACGTATGAATAATTTGGCCGAAAAGTACAAAAAAATATTGATTTGTCAATATATTTTGCCATAAAAATTTTATGATAAAGGGGCGGCAAAGTTATTTTCCTGACTTTTTAAATTGCGGAAAAGGAAAGGAAAATGGTAAGCGCCTGGTTTGTTTTTCTAACAATTTACTTCGGGCCGTGTTATTTTTTTGTGGCGAACATGGCAATATGCTCCATCATTTGTTCGAGCAATTTTGCGATTTCAGGGGTTTCTTCCAGTGATATCATCAGGTCGAAATATTCTTTGTTTTTTTCAGAGAATACCCCCACTTTAAGCTTGGCTTTCGACAAGGCGGTTGCGTAAGTAAGCGCAGGATTATGGGTAGTATCGATGTTCAGCAAAATATCAAAATCTTTTTCAATAAAATCATTGATTTTGTCTCCTGAAGGCTTATTAAACCAGTTTACATTTCTCTTTGTAATATAATCAAACATCAGCCGCGGATAACAATAATGAGGGGGATCCTTGTAATTTACCCACCCCAGTGTGCGCACTTCTTTTATTTCATTTTGCAGCCGGCTGGTAAAGTTGGTGATTATCAGGTAATCTTTTTCTTCGCCTACATTATAAATAATACCGATGGTTCTGGCATTCGAAGGATGCGTGATTTTTTTTTCGCGTACCAGCCTGGGCAGTTTGTTTTTTATTTCTGCATTCCAGAAATACCTCCTGATGGATTCAAACATAAGATTTATAATTTTACTTTTTTATACGTATTTGTGTTTTTTATATATTACAAACCCTGCTTTCATAAGATTTTCTATGGCATAAAAATTTTCCTCATCAAATTTTTTGATATGAAAGCATGATTTGCCGGTTTGCAGTTTTTTTAGCATTTTGGGAATGTCGTTTAACATTTCGGGGAACAGGTAAATCGGCATGAAATAAAAACCGGTGTATTTCGGTTTTAGTATAACACTGCCAAAATAAATTTCTTTATAACTACGATTTTTTATTTCAACTTCTTTTGCAGAATACAAGTCGTACCTTTCGCTGGTGTCCATCATCACAGCCAAAGGCGGCACAAACTGCTGAAACATACTTCTCAATCTGTCAAAGATATCCTGTTGGTCCATTTTATTTTTTTTTGTACGCCTTTGTTATTTCGCAAATATACATACGGTGATAATCTTTCAGCGGGTAATTTTTGTCAATTGTTTTTTCAAGGAATTGGGCCGGTTTGATGTCGTCAAAATATAATTTCCGGCATTCGAATACCAGGCGGGCTTCTTCAAAAGCAATTGCTTCATTGGCAGTTACCATAGGGGTGAGTCCTTCAAGTTTCATTTTATTGATATCTTGCCCCGAACGGCTGCCACAGGTTTGCAAAAGGTGGCGGTGTTTTTCACTGAAAAAAGTAAGCGTCAGGTGGGGATATTTTTCTGCAAAACTGTAAGTATGACGCTGAGGACGGATAAAAATAAATGCCACAGGTTTGTTCCATAATATACCCATACCGCCCCACGAGGCTGTCATCATATTGTAATTGCCCTGAATGCCCGCAGTAACCAGCATCCAGTCTTTATCCAACAACCTGAAAACACTTTCATTAAGTTCATAAATGTTGATAGGTTCAAACGCTGAGTCCATAAATTTCCTATTTTGTTGATAACAACTAATTTTTTGTAAAGGTAAATAAATTATATTTGTGTGTTGTTAAATTGCCTGGAAAAACACTGATACATATTCACCAATGAAGATAACTTTTCTCGGAACCGGCACATCGCAGGGGGTTCCGGTAATCACCTGTACCTGCAATACCTGTTTGTCGGCCGATCCGCGCGACAAGAGATTGCGGTCGTCGGTGTTACTTGAAACGGATGAACTAACCTTGATTATTGACACAGGCCCTGATTTCAGGCAACAGATGCTCCGCGAAAATGTACAAAAACTGGATGCCGTGCTGATAACGCATGAGCATAAAGACCATGTTGGTGGCCTTGATGATATCAGGGCTTATAATTTTATGCAACGATGTGCCATGGATGTATATGCCCGTGCATCGGTACAGCGGGCTATTAAAAAAGAATTCAATTATGCTTTCAGCCAGAACAAATACCCCGGCATTCCCCAGATAGTGCAGCATACTATCACCAGTGCTCCCTTTGAAATCAAAGGACTTGAGATACTGCCCGTGGAAGCAAAACATTATTTGCTAAAAATTTTTGGCTATCGCATCGGCAATTTTGCCTACCTCACCGATGCCAGCGATATCAGCCCCCGCGAAAAGAAAAAACTGCAGCACCTCGATGTGCTTGTAATAAATGCCTTGCGCACCAAAATGCATTATTCTCATTATAATCTTGAACAGGCATTAAATTTGATAGGAGAATTGCAACCCCAAAAAGCATACCTGACACATATCAGTCATTATATGGGAACTCATGCAGAAGCCAGTAAGTTATTACCCGAAAATGTGCAATTTGCTTTTGACGGATTGAAAATTTACGTATAAATTACTATTTTTGTAAAAAATATTTTTGATTGATGACAAAGTCTTGGTATATGCTGCTTGTAGTCCTGTTTTTGTGGCAGTTTTCTAGTTACGGACAGTTCAATCCCGATATTTTAAATTATACAATCCCTCCTGTTATTCCTGGCAGTAAGCCCATTCCGCCCAATTTGCTGCTTCCCAAAATTGATTCGGTAATAAACAGAAGTTTAACAAACCGTGGGCTTCCCATACAACCCAACCCATTTTCTGTCGCCAGCGATTCAATGCATATTTTTGATTCCTTGCATGGCAAGTTGAATATTTTTGTTAAAAACATCAATAAAGTTATGGGAACCATTAATGTGGCAGTGTTTAACAGCCATACCAGTTTCCTCAACAACGGTCCGGTGTTCAGAGGCGCTATTATTCCCATTACCGCTCAAAATATGATGATACCATTCGATTCAGTGCCCAAAGGCATATATTCCGTTGCCGTTTTTCACGATGAAGATGCCAATGGTTACCTGAACAAAAACCAATTGAATATTCCAGTGGAGGGTTATGGCTTTTCAAATAACGTGTTGACCAATATGGGCCCTCCGAACTACAGCCAGATAAAATTTCCTTACTCCGGAAAAAACAAAAATATAACCATTTATATGACTTACTTTAAATTTCCCAAATAAGAGCAGCATAAGCAGTGACGGGTGCATAACCTGTTTTGCCTAAATGAAATATGCTGTCTATTCAGGGATAGTTTTTCTCAAAAAAAAATTAAAAAAAATAAAAATGTCTGAAGAAAATATTACCTATGTTAACTTTGAAACGATGGAGCGTTTCATGACGGAAGTGCTTGTCAGGAGCGGTGTTCCTGAAGAAGATGCCAAGATATGTGCAGAAGTGCTCATTACTGCTGATAAATTTGGTATTGACTCTCACGGGTTTAATCGCCTGAAACCTATTTATTACGACCGCATCAAAGATGGTATTCTAAATCCCCTTACTCAGTTTGAGGTTGTTCGCGAAAGCCCTGCCACAGCCGTGGTTGACGGACACAATGGTATGGGCCATGTAATAGCTAAACGGTCGATGCAAATGGCAATCGATAAAGCAAAAAAATTCGGAATGGGTATGGTAGCTGTTCGTAATTCAACGCATTACGGAATTGCCGGTTATTATGCCCTGATGGCTGCCAAAGAAAATATGATAGGCCTTACAGGCACCAACGCCCGCCCATCTATTGCACCTACTTTTGGCGTTGAGAATATGCTGGGCACCAACCCGCTGACCTTTGCCCTGCCTACCGATGAGGATTTTCCTTTTATGCTCGATTGTGCCACTTCGGTAAGCCAACGAGGAAAAATTGAACTGTATGCGCGCAAAGGTATCGAACTGCCCAAAGGCTGGGTAATCGATGAAAATGGCGAATCAAAGACCAACGCTAAGGAAGTACTCAGTGATCTTATAGCCGAAAAAGCGGCTCTGACACCATTGGGCGGAGTGGGCGAGGAAACCGCCGGTTATAAAGGATATGGTTATGCCACCGTGGTGGAAATTCTTTCAGCAGCGCTGCAGAGCGGTAGCTATATGAAAATGCTGCTCGGATTGAAAGACGGGAAAAAAATACCCTATCCACTCGGACATTTTTTTATTGCAATGGATATCAGCGCATTTACCGATCCTGAAGACTTTAAACATATCACCGGTGAGATATTACGTGAGCTGCGTGCATCGAAAAAAATGCCCGGCCAGGAACGTATTTTTACCGCTGGCGAAAAGGAATATTATATTTGGCTCCAGCGCAAAGACAAAGGGGTGCCGGTAAACGAATCCCTGCAAAAGGACATTAAAAAACTGGTAGAGGAGCTGCATATTACGGGATATGATTTTCCATTCTGATATTTTTTTTGATTTGTACTGAATATTTTTTAATTTTACAAAAAAATAACCGCATGAAGAAAGTTAAATTTTTTATGATTTTTGCCGGTCTTTTGTTTCTGGCAAATTGTTGCTTTGCACAGGTAAACAATGACAAACCTCAGTTGTTGACCGATGTTACTGCCACAATCAGCGGCATAAGCAGTGGTGAAATCACCATCAAACAATTGACGGACAACGAACTAAAAATCGACAACCCGGGTTATACATTGGTAAGTTTTTCTTTAAAACTCCTCGTCAATGGCGAGATGTACACCATGCCGAATCCCGAAACCAATAAACTCTCTGGTAGGCAGTCTTTTTTGCTCGGTCAGAAAATGCCCGGCGATCAGGTGACTATTGATGATATAATTTGCAAAGATGGCGATGGAAAAGAATATTCGCTTCCATCCATGGCTTTTACAATAAAATAAATACCGGTTTTATTAGGGCAAGGTAATCTCCGGCCTCAGACGGTAATTTTGCATAAACTTCCTTATGGCTTTTATGTCTTTGGTTTTTGGAGTATCCTCTTTAAAGGCTGGTACTATTTCACGTAATTTATCGTAAATATATTTTGTATATCCCGACATCCTGTCCTGAAATTTCAGATAATCAATAGCTTGTATCAGTGTGATTAGTTCAATGGCCAGCACATCATACGTATTGCTGATAACTCTTTTTGTTATCAGCGCCGAATTGGTGCCCATGCTTACAATATCCTGATTGTCGTTGTTGCAAGAAATGCTGTGCACATAATTGGGAAACGACAGTGTTTGATTTTCGGCAACGCTTGATGTAGCGGTAAACTGTACGCCCTGCATGCCAAAATTCAATCCCAGGGTGCCAAGGTTAACAAAAGGAGGGAGGAGGTCGTTGAGTTTGGGATTCAGTAAATAATTCAGTTGGCGTTCGGCAAGCATCGAAAGTTTGGTCATCACGATTTTGATCTTGTCCATTTCGAGAGAGACATAATCACCGTGGAAGTTACCGCCGTGGAAAATGTTTTCGTTCTCTACGTCAACAATCGGGTTGTCGTTTACCGAATTAAATTCATGGATCAGGATTTCTTCACTGTTCACCAGTGTATCGTAAACAGGCCCGAGAATCTGAGGAACACAGCGCAATGAATAATACTCCTGAACCTTATCAGCGAGAATGTCTTCTTTAAACTCTCGTCCGTAAAGGTGATCCTGGCGTTTACGTATCAGCTTGCTGTCTTTGAGTATATTACGCATATATCCGGCAATAATTTCCTGCCCTTTATGTCTTTTTACTACGTTCAGCTCATGTGAAAAATGATCGTCATAGGACCCAACAATTTCATTGATTACAGAGGATGCAAATACCGACCAGTTGAGAAGGTTATACGCATTCATCTGATTGATGACACCTATGCCGGTCATAACGGAAGTGCCGTTGATCAGCGACAGGCCTTCTCTTATATGAATGGAAATAGGCTTGATATTTTCAGCGGCAAATACTTCAGCCGTTGGTGTAATTTTTCCTTTGTAATAAACTTCGCCTTCGCCAATCAGCGTAAGGGCAAGATGAGCCAGTTGCACCAGGTCGCCGCTGGAGCCAACACCGCCATGCTCAGGAATAACGGCAGAAATATTTTTATTGATGAGCAATGTGAGCAGTTCTACTACTTCGGGATGTATGCCGGAATATGCCCGGAGCTGGGTATTCAGGCGTGACAACATCGCTGCTTTGGCAAATTTGTCGGGCAGGGGATCGCCGCAACCTGCACAATGGCCTCGAATGGCATTGTATTGAAGTTGTACCTGATTTTCTTTTTCAATTTTATAGGGAGCCATAGGGCCCAAGCCTGTGTTGATGCCATATATGACCTTGTCTTTGCTGAATTCTGCAAGAAAATTATGGCATTTGCTCACTCTTTCGACTGATTCGCCGCTGAGTTCTATTTCTGCTTTGTGAAACAGTATCTGGTATATTTCTTCGAGTGTGAGATCGTGTGAACCTAAAGTTATCATGTAATGTTTGTTTAAATTACCAAGAGATTATAATTTCTGTTGCGGGTGCAAATGTCGCAAAAATTAATTAACAAACCTATATTATTGTGCAATTAGAAAAGTAATAGGTTTTACCCATGAGATATATCGTTGTTTTTGTGATGATTAAATTACCAACACCTGTCAAAAGCAAATTTTCCCGGGTGTAAATTTTTTGTTTTTGATGGCATGCCCTGGCTGGCAGCCTCAGCACGGTTTATACTCCCTTACCTGATAACGTTCACCATGCCGCGCCGGCACTGCGAAGTGGTATATATTCCGGACCAATCTTCCGAATAATTAATTATCCAGCCATAAATGCCTTCGGGCACGATATTGCCCTGGTACCGGCCGTCCCACGATTGGCTGAGATCATTGGTTTGAAAAACAAGCTCGCCCCACCGGTTGTAAATTAACAATTCGTATTCGGTAATATGTTGCCCGCCAATGATAAAATAATCATTAACACCATCGTCATTTGGCGAAAAACAGTTGGGAACAAACAGGGTAATTCTGTCCATTACCACGGCTTCTTTGACGATGGAGTCGATACATCCTGAATAACTTTTTACGGTTAGTTTCACTTCGTAATGACCGGTATCGCTGTATTTGTAATAGGGGTTAACCTCATACGAGTATCTTTTGTCTCCGAAATCCCAAATATACTGATCGATAATTCCAGTAGAAAGGTTTACAAACCGCAAGGGTGGATCGTCGATGGTGACTACGGCAGGATAAATGCTGAAATCGGCTGTTGGCCCGGGGATAAGCGGGATGGTGAAGGGAAGCGATGTGGTGCAGAAAATGTCGCTTACAGCCACAAAATACGTGCCTTCGGAAAGGTTGGTGATTTGGTTGGCTTGCAGCGTGGAATCTGCGCTCCAATGATAGGCGTATGGCGGGTTTCCGCCGCTTGCGATGATGGTGGCGGCTCCGGTTTTTTTTCGGCAAGTGTCGGCTTCAATACCTGTTATTGTTGCGGCAGGTGGCGGTGTGTCGGTAATAACAGCACTGGCGCTGGCCGAACAGCTGTTTGCATCGGTAATGGTAACGGAATAATTTCCTGCCGGTAAGCCCGTGAGCTGCGGTGCGTTTTGGCTTAGCGCCGTATTCCATGTGTAGGAGAATGGGATGCTGCCACCGTTAACGTTTAAAAATATGGCTCCGTCGGAGGCGCTGCACATTTCGTTGCCTACACTGTCGATGATGAGTTCCGGTCCCGGAAAATTTACCAGAATGGCGCTGTTGCTTGCCGTACATCCCAGGTTGTCGGTTATTGTTACGGAGTAAGTCCCGGCGCTCAGGTTGCCGATGGTAGCCGTATTTCCGGTCCCTGTTATATTCCAGAGGTAATTTATTGGTAAATTTCCATCGCTGACTGCGGTTTGCAATGAGCCATTGTTTTTATTGCATGTTTCATTAATCAGTGATGTAAAATTTACTGCGGGGTCGGGTTCGGCGCTCAGGTTAATTGTATCGTAAACGATAAAGCAATTGTATGCATCGGCTACCTGAACCAGGTAAGTACCTGCCTGGAGATTACCGATGGTGTTGCCGTGCAATCCTGCAGGATTTAACCAGTTAATAGTGTACGGGCCTGTATGTCCGTCTTGTATGTTTAGCGCTATGCTGCCGTCGTTTCCGGCACAGCTCTCGTTTTCGACGGTGGCAGTAACCACAGGCGGGCCAACGCAAGGGCCATTGCATTGGTGAGGCGTGGTGGATATAGGGCTGTTGTGCCAAACGGCACCTCCATCAAGAATCCGTTGAAAAGACACATTAGTGCCCGGCATGCACATACCAACAAATTCAATGCCGGCAATATTGCGAGCCGGCGCCAGTGTTTGCGTACCGCTGCATGCTGTGGTGGTAACAATGCTGTGCGAATATTCTTCCTGGCTGTAAAGATTGGCCGCATCACCGTAGGCATCCCAATATATCGCGTCAACCGGGGTGCCTGAGGGGCTGTATAGGGCTATCCAGCCGTATTCATCGCGTAAAAACCAGCGGGTTTCATCACCGTCAAGGTAATTTATCCCGAAAAAATTCTGCCGGTAATAATTTAAGTCGAAATCCAGCACCGGAACCTGCGCGTTGTTGCCTCCAATTACGAGAAATTTTAAGGGAGGGATTTTTGTCCCTGCAGGAAAAGTAAACGCCCCCCAGTTGGGCGTGCCGCCTCCAGCGTAGTCGGGCTGATACATATTAGAGGCAAGCGTATAGCAGCTGATATCCACCGTGTCGCAGGGGTGAGGATTATAAAGTTCTATCCATTCACGGTTTTCGGGGGGCTGTTCGAGCGAAGCGGTATTATATAGCGAATTGGCATTGACGGAAGTACCTGCAGGCCCCTGATTTGGACTAGTACACACTTCGTTGATTACCACCACCTGCGTAAATACGGGCAACAGAAAACTGTTAACGATTATCAAAAAAATTAATATTTGACAGTTTCTGAGCATCGTCAGTATTAAATTTGTTACAAAATTAAATAAAAGAGAACAAATTATTTGGTTTTAACTTAATATTGATATATTTGTTTGTTAAAAACCAGGTTAATGGATAGCAAACTTCTGGCCAATATTGTGCTGTTATGTGTTTTTGTGTATGCTGCAACAGGCAATTTAATGGCTTGGGGCCTCAACAGATTAAAATGGCTCCCATTTACCAAACCCTTGCTGATGCCAGTTTTGGCAATATATTACGTAATGAACGCACCTCAAATTCACTGGATATTGGTAATAGCATTGTTTTTTGCTTTTCTTGGCGATATTTTTCTTATTTGGCCAGAAAAAAAATTGTTGTTTCTGGGCGGCTTGATTTTTTTTGCAATAATGCAGATTTTGTATATCGTTTTTATTTCGGCATACCAGGTGGCCTGTGTAAACTGGTCGCTGGTGTTTAGCACGGCAGCATTGGTTTTTTTGGCCATTGGAGGCACAATATTTTTTAAGCTGTATAATTATCTGGGGAGTATGAAAATTCCTGTCTTATTTTATATTTTGTTGGTGGTGTCGGTAGGATTTTTATGTTTTTTAAATATGGCCGGAAACTTTGATAAATATTACCTGTTTCAGTTTATAGGAGCTTTGTTTTTTATGATTTCCGACACTATTCTGGCTTTTGTAAGTTTCAGGAAGCCTGTTCGGTA
>Ga0209098_1001674_pt1 | contig 20741 bp, 33 predicted proteins | sample AD_JPNHW1_MetaG_FD_184429 | JGI IMG/M metagenome (GOLD analysis project Ga0209098, IMG submission 184429) | Active sludge microbial communities of municipal wastewater-treating anaerobic digesters from Japan - AD_JPNHW1_MetaG (SPAdes) (version 2) | ecosystem: Engineered > Bioreactor > Anaerobic...
CATTTCCGCTTCGGTTCTCTTCACAAGTTCTCCGATATAACGGATATTTGCATTCTTAAGACAGTTGTTGGACCTGACACTGAGATCAAGCTCATCAATAGTCTTATAAAGGTTCATATTGACTTCAACATGAGAATCAGAAGAGTTGAAATCATCTTTATCATCGATTGAGAAACTGATGAAAAACTTGGTGTGTTCTCTGAGGATCATAGCAGAATATGCAAGTGCATCTCTCGGAGAAAGAGAACCGTCAGTTTCAATATCAACGACAAGTTTATCAAAATCAAAATTGTTTTTCACTCTTGCGTTCGACACTTTGTAGTTTGCTCTCACAACCGGTGAAAAGAATGAATCCACTGGAATATATCCTTCACTGAAAATATCCTGATTATGCGATTCGGAAGGAACATAACCCCTTCCTATGCCGATAATGAGTTCCATTTCGAAATCGACGCCTTCATCCATTTCAAAAAGTTCAAGATCTTTATTAAGGATCTTCACTCCGGCGGTTTCAGCAATATCTCCTGCTTTTACAGAACCTTTTACATTTTTTCTAAGAACAAGATAGTGAAGCTTATCTTCATGTCAACAAACCGTATCTGCTTAATATTCAGGATAATATCAACAACATCTTCCTTAATACCGGGAATAGTTGCAAATTCGTGCTCGACACCTTTAATTTTAACACCGATAACTGCAGCACCGCGGAGACTTGAAATGAGAATGCGGCGAAGAGAATTACCGAGTGTAATTCCATAACCCTTCATGAGAGGTTCACAGACAAAACGGGCATATGCACCGTCAGCACCCTGCTCTACAACCTTCACATCTTTGGGCATGATCAATGTTTTCCAATTGGCTCGATACATCTAAACTCCCCCTGTTACTTAGAATAAAGCTCGACTATGAGATTTTCCTTCACATCTTCGGTAATATCTTCTCTTTCGGGAAGACGGACAACCTTTCCTGACATTTCGTCTTTATTAAGCTCAAGCCATGATGGAACAGATACTCTTTCACCTGCACCTTCAAGTGTTTCCTTGAATATTTTGGAATTTTTGCTTGTTCCCTTTACTGCAACAACATCACCTTCTTTAACGATAAATGAAGGAATATCGGTTGCAATACCGTTTACTGCAAAATGCCTGTGGTTGATAAGCTGTCTGGATTGCGCTCTGCTTGTGGCAAGACCGAGACGGTAAACAACATTATCAAGTCTGCATTCAAGCATTCTCAGAAGATTGGTGCCTGTCGCACCCTTTTTAAGATCAGCACGGTCGTAAAAAATGCCGAACTGTTTTTCGAGCATTCCGTATACAGCCTTAGTTTTCTGTTTTTCTCTGAGCTGAAGTTTGTACTCGGTTACTCTTTTCTTGTCTTTCCCATGATTTCCAGGACCGTAAGGTTTCCTTTCAAAGGAGCATTTTTCGCTGTGACAGCGTTCGCCCTTGAGAAAAAGTTTAGCACCTTCTCTTCTACAGATCTTACATTTCGCTTCTTTGTACTTAGCCAAAGCTTCCTCCTTTTAGGTAAGTAAAAGTTTACACCAAATAATATTAAACTCTTCTTTTCTTCTTAGGACGACATCCATTATGAGGAATGGGAGTTATGTCCCTGAGAAGAGTAACATTATAACCTACATTAGCAAAGCCTCTGATAGCGGCTTCTCTGCCACTGCCAGGACCTTTAACGAATACACTCAATGTTCTCAAACCGTATTCCTGCGCTTTTTTACCGGCATCTTCCGCAGCCATCTGGGCAGCATAAGGAGTACTTTTTTTACTTCCTCTGAAACCCTTCATTCCTGCGCTTGACCATGAAAGCACATTGCCGCTGACATCAGTAATAGTAACAATAGTATTATTGAAACTGCACTGAATATACGCCAGACCGGTCTGAATATTCTTATCAGGTGCCATCTCTATCTCCTACTTTTTCTTTTTCATAAGGTTACGTCTCGGACCTTTTCTTGTCCTGGCATTAGTACGAGTTCTCTGACCCCTGCACGGAAGACCTCTTCTGTGCCTGCGACCTCTGTAACTTCCAAGATCCATAAGGCGTTTTATATTCATTATAGTATCTTTTCTAAGATCACCTTCAACCTTATAGTCCTGATCAATAACGGCTCTGATCCTGATAGCGGTTGCATCATCAACATCATCGCTTTTTGTGTTTTCGTCAAGACCTGCCTTTTCCAATATTTGTTTTGCGCTCGTTCTGCCTATACCATAAATATAGGTCAAAGCAATCGCCATTCTTTTCTTCCTCGGAAGATCTACTCCTGCGATACGAACCAACTGTCACCTCCTGACTTCTATCTTGAGTTAAAATTAGCCCTGTCTCTGTTTATGTTTAGGATTTTCACAGATAACCCTCAAAACACCTTTTCTCTTAACGATCTTGCACTTTGTGCATATTTTTTTTACAGAAGCTCTAACTTTCATCTCTTTCTCCTATTCAATTCGCGTTATTTTTCATTCTATGAACAATTCTTCCTCTTGTGAGATCGTACGGGGACAATTCAATCTGCACTTTATCTCCGGGAAGTATACGAATGAAATACTTTCTCATTTTACCTGATATGTGAGCAAGAACCAAATGTCCATTTTGAAGTTCAACACGGAACATTGCATTCGGCAATGTGTCAACTATTGTTCCTTCAACTACTATCCCTTCTTCTTTAGCCATACCTTGCACACCCTATACAAAAAAACATGTTGAATCTAGTCGTATTGCTGAATTTTTCAAATAAAAACTGGCACATATAGATAACTTTTCGAATTTCCTGCGGTTTTTCATGTTAATTTCAACACCACAACTTTTAAAAAACACCCCTTTACCGCTTTTCAGTCTATTAACAGACATCTGAGATCAGCCTCTCCTGCTTTTTACGAGTGATCCTTTCCCACCGATGGAGAATCCTTCATAATTGTTGTTGATAAGGTAGCTCTCGATTTGAGATGCCATATCCATTGCGACACCCACAACGATCAGGATAGATGTACCGCCCATACTGTAGAAAGGCAGTCCCATTTTATTTCTGAAAACATCAGGAAGTATGCATATAACCGAAAGATAGACTGCACCACCGAAAGTAATCCTTGAAAGAACCGTATTAATATAATTGACCGTCTCTTTGCCGGGCCTTATTCCTGGGATATATCCACCCTGTTTGTTTATATTCTCAGCCACATCTTCAGTTTTAAACTGAACAAATGTGTAGAAATATGCAAAGAAAGTTATAAGAACAAGATAAAGAAAATTATACAACCAGCCACCCGGATGCATCCAAGTCTGCATTGGACCCATATCAAACTGAAAAAAACTTGATATTGTTGCAGGAAAAACAAGCAGTGCGCTTGCAAATATAGGAGGAATAACTCCGGATGTATTTATTCTCAAAGGAATATGCGATGTCTGTATTTTAGTTCCGCCGGCAACTCTTCTTGCATACTGAACAGGAATCCTTCTTTGCGAACTTTCGACAAAAACAATAAGTGCAAATGCAGCAACCATAATTAAGGCAAATATCAACACTTGGTGAGGCTTAATCATCTGTTCACTGAGGTATTGACCCATCTGGAAAAACATATTGGGAAAACGGGCGACAATGGATGCGAAAATAATAAGAGAAACACCGTTACCTATTCCTCTGTCAGTTATCTGCTCTCCGAGCCACATAAGGAAAAGAGTTCCTGTAGTCAAAGTGATAACTGTAATTATTCTGAAAAACCAGCCCGGGGTGTTGACAACAACTTCACCTGAAGGACCGTTAAGACTTTCAAGAAATTTAGCCATCATAAAACCCTGGAAAACACAAAGAAGAACCGTTCCATATCTTGTGTACTGGGTGATCTTTCTATAACCCTGATCGCCATCTTTCTGCAATTCACCAATCTTTGGAACAACAACTGCAAGAAGAGACATGATAATTGAAGAACTAATGTACGGCATAATTCCCAGAGCAAAAATTGATAAATGCTCAATCGCTCCACCGGCAAACATATTAAAAAGACCAAGCAGCGTGCTGGATCCTTTAGCCGACATGATTTTTGCCATTACAGTTCTATTTACACCAGGTGTGGAAACAAAAATTCCGAGTCTGTAGATCGCAAGGATCATCAGTGTGAACAGAACTCTCTCTCTAAGATCGGGAATTTTGAAAATGTTTTTTAAAACCTTACTAATCAAGATTGATCTCCTCTGCTTTTCCACCAGATTTTTCTATTGACTCTTTAGCTCCCAAAGTAAACTTATGAGCTTTTACTGTAATCGACTTGGTCAATTCATATCTGCCGATAATCTTTACGACATATTCCTTACCTTTATAAAGTCCGGCTTCTGCAAGTTTGTCCAGATCCACAACAGTTCCTGCTTCGAAATTTTCAAGGTATCTTATATTAATCTCACAAACACCCTTTGCCCATTTGTTAAAGAAACCTCTTTTGGGGATTCTTCTATTGTATGGCATTGTACCGCCTTCAAAACCTCTTCTTACACCGCCACCTGAACGGGATTTCTGACCTTTGTGGCCTTTACCTGCAGTACTGCCTGTTCCACTTCCGTCACCTCTGCCTATTCTTTTTCTGGACTTCTGTCCTTCAGGCTTTTTTAATTCGTGCAGCTGCATATAATCACTCCTTTTCTTTTAACTGATAATTTTTCACACTGACATTTCGCTTTGCTTCAACTGCTTCAAGATCTTCAACAGACAATAATGCATTGAGAGTTGCTTTTGCCATATTATGCGGATTGTTTGATCCGAGAGATTTTGAAAGAATATCCTTAACACCTGCTGCTTCGAGCACTGCTCTTACTGCAGAACCTGCAATTACTCCGGTCCCGGCTGAAGCTGGACGAAGAATAACCTTCCCTGCTCCGAATTCACCGGTTATCTCATGAGGAACTGTACCTCTGAGAAGTTTAACCTGTCTAATATTCTTTTTTGCTCTTGCAACACCCTTTCTGATAGCTTCGGGAACTTCGCGGGCCTTTCCAAGTCCTATACCGACAAAACCATCACCGTTGCCTACAACCATCAAAGCAGCAAAACTGAAATTTTTACCGCCTTTAACAACCTTCGCAACTCTGTTAACATATATAAGCTTTTCATTCAACTCAAGCATTTCCGGATTGACCGGTTTATTTGTTTCTTTCATCAGCAACTCCTAAACTTAGAATTTAAGTCCATTTTCTCTAGCAGCATCAGCAAGCGCTTTTAATCTGCCATGAAAGGGATATCCGTTTCTGTCAAAAATGACACTTTCTATTCCCTTTTCTTTGCACTTCATAGCAACTGTCTGGCCAACTTTTTTTGCTATAGCTTTTTTATCGCCCTCAGGTTTTATAAAACCTTTTTCGTCTGAAGATGCTGAAACAAGCGTTACACCTGCAACATCATCAATCAATTGAGCATAAATATGCCTGTTGCTTTTGAAAACGGAAAGTCTGGGACGCTCCTGAGTACCTGAAACTCTTTTTCTGATACTCATTTTTCTTTTTGCTCGTCTTTCTTTTTTTATATCCGGTCTCATTTTAACTCCTCCGACTATTTACCAGCAGCCTTACCGGCTTTTCTTCTAATAACCTGCCCTTTGTAGGACACACCTTTGCCTTTATAAGGCTCAACCGGACGGAGCTGTTTGATCTTGGCAGCAAAATCACCAAGAACTTCCTTGTCAGCCGAGGTAAGGGTCAATTCATTGTTAGTTTTATTGATCTCAGCAGAAACTCCCTTAGGTAATTCCATCTCAATAGGGTGAGAAAAACCTAAAGAAAATCCGATCTTATTGCCCTTCAGCTCAAACTTGTATCCGGTACCTTTAACTTCAAGGATCTTTGTAAATCCCTGAGAAACACCAACCACCATATTGTTGATAAGCATTCTGAAAAGACCATGAAGAGCTTTCGCTTCACTTGAATCATCCTTTCTTTCAACATTAATATGGGTTCCATCAACAACAACACTGATATTCGGGTGAATATCTCTGACAAGTGTCGCTTTCGGTCCCTGTACGGTTAATACGCTGCCCTTAAGCGAGACCTTGACACTGCTGTTTAATTCAATGGGCATTTTTCCTATTCTAGACACTAGTATCCTCCTTTACCATACTTTACAGATGATTTCACCACCGACATTGAGCTCTCTGGCTTTGGCATCTGTCATAACACCTTTTGATGTTGTAACAATTGAAATACCGAGACCTTCTCTTATGTAAGGAATTTCCCCAGCATTTGTGTAAACCCTTCTTCCTGATGAGCTGACTCTTTCAATATGTGAAATGACGCTTTTACTGCGGTAATACTTTATATCAACAGATACTGTTTTCTTACCGTTCAATTCATTTATTCTGAAATCAGAAATATAACCTTCCTCTTTGAGAACTCTTGAAATCTCTTCAAGAATTTTCGATGAAGGAATGCCAGATACATTTTCCTTTCCTGCAAGAATAGCATTTCTTACTCTGGTAAGGTAATTCGAAATAAGATCATTCATTGCCATGTTTCACCTCTTTAATTACCAGCTCGACTTGGTCACGCCGGGAACCATTCCCTCGTTCGCAAGCGCTCTGAAACATATTCTGCACATTTTAAATTTTCTAAGGTATGCCTGTGGTCTTCCGCAGAGAGGACATCTATTATATGCCCTGACCTTAAACTTCGGCTTTCTTTCAGCCTTAATGCGGATACTCTTCTTTGCCAATTTATCCTCCTATATCTTCCCGGTTAACTGTTAAAAGGCATGTTGAACTTCTTGAGCAGAAGTTTTGCATCTTTATCATTAGTTGCAGTTGTAACAATAGTTACATTAAGGCCTTTCGGCTTTTCAACCTTGTTAAAATCGATCTCAGGAAAAATAAAAAACTCTTTGATTCCGAGTGTATAGTTGCCTCTACCGTCAAAAGACTTGCCCGATACACCTTTAAAATCTTTAACACGCGGAAGCGCTATATTGATAAGGTGATCGAGAAAATCATACATCGCATCTTTTCTCAAAGTTACAGATGTACCGATAGGCATATCTTCTCTAAGTTTGAAAGTTGCAATAGATTTCTTCGCTTTGTTGATAAGGGGCTTCTGTCCGGCAATAGCCGTAAGTTCCTTATGAGCATCTTCAAGGATCTTTTTATTGGCAATTGCTTCACCTACACCCATGTTGACAACTATTTTTTCAATTTTAGGTACTGCCATCACATTAACATCGAGTTCCTTCTGGAGAGCGGGCTTTATTTCTTTCTCGTACTGCTCTCTAAGTCTGCTCTTGTATTTTTCAGTCATAGTCATCTCCGTTTAGTCTATTATTTCGCCGGTTTTCTTATCCACTCTGACGCGACTGCCGTCTTCAAGAGTTTTCATCTTGAATGATGTCACCTTATTAGTTTTTGGATTAATGGCGGCAACATTTGAAATATGAATCGGCATATTCTTGTCTACAATTCCTGCTTCTTTTTTTGCAGTCTGTTTCTGGTGTTTTTTGTAAACATTGACACCTTCGACAACAACTTTTTCCTCTTTCACGAGAACTTCTACTACTTTCCCGCTTTTTCCTTTATCCTTTCCGGCGATAATCTTCACCATGTCGTTTTTCTTAATATTTGCCATTGTGCACCTCTACAACACTTCTGGAGCAAGAGAAACTATCTTCATGAAACCTTTTCCACGAAGCTCTCTTGCAACAGGTCCGAAAACACGGGTACCGACAGGTTCGTAAGCGTCGTCAACAATGACAACAGCATTGTCATCGAATCTAATGTAAGACCCGTCATCTCTTCTGATTTCCTTTGCCTGGCGTACGATTACAGCCTTTTTCACATCGCCCTTTTTAACTTTGCCTTTGGGTTCTGCAAGCTTTACAGCTACAACGATAACATCACCGACACCGGCATATCTTATCTTTGATCCGCCATAAACCTTGATGCACTGTACTTCTTTTGCACCGGAATTATCGGCTACGGCCAGTCTGGTCATTTCCTGTATCATGATCTATCTCCTGCTTTCACCAATTTTTTCTTTAACGAACCAGGTCTTTCTTTTGCTCATCGGAGCACATTCCTGAATTCGCACAACATCACCAACCTTGAACTGGCTTTCTTCATCGTGAGCAAGATATTTTTTGCGCGATGTTATCATTTTTTTGTACAGAGCATGTTTGAAACGGCGTGTAACTCTTACTGTTACAGTTTTTTCCATTGCATCTGATACGACAGTTCCGGTAAGCACTCTTTTTATTTTTTTGTCAGTCATTTTTTACCTCAGCCGTTATTTTTCTTTTCGGTAATAAGAGTCTTTATTCTTGCAATATCCCTTTTGATCTCAAGAATTCTCGATGATTTTTCGAGTTGACCCATACTTTTCTGCATTCTGAGGTTGAACTGCTCTTCTTTGAAAGACATCAGCTTATCATTAAGTTCAGCTACAGTCTTCTCTCTTAATTCAGAAATCTTCATTTCAGTTCATCTCCCTTTCCAATGATTTTTGTCCTGATAGGAAGTTTGTGTGCAGCAAGACGGAAAGCCTCTCTTGCAACATCGTCATCAACATCACCGAGCTCAAAAAGAATTCTGCCCGGTTTAATGACACATACCCATTCTTCCGGATTTCCCTTTCCTTTTCCCATTCTTACTTCAAGAGGCTTTTTTGTAATGGGTTTATCAGGAAAAATTCTGATCCACATACGACCGCCTCTTTTTACCGCCCTCATAATAGCAACACGGGCGGCTTCTATCTGTCTGCTGTTTATCCAGCCGCATTCAGTTGACTTCAGAGCATATTCTCCGAAATCAATACTGTTGCAGGAGGTCGCTAAACCCGACCTCTTTCCTTTCATTGTTTTTCTGTGCTTAACCTTATTCGGCATTAACATGGCTTATACCTGCAATCATTTGTTTTTCTGTTTTCTTTTGTTTTCCACTTTTCTTTCAGTGATATCACCCTTAGACATCCATACTTTTACACCGATAATACCATAGGATGTTTTAGCTTCTGCATGACCGTAATCAATATTGGCCCTAAGTGTATGAAGAGGAGTTCTTCCCTCCTGATAACGCTCTGTACGGGCAATTTCAGCACCACCGAGTCTTCCAGATGTCTGGATTTTTATACCTTCGGCACCGCTCTTCATTGCCTGACCGATAGCTCTTTTCATTGCTCTTCTGAAATGGGCTCTTCTTTCAAGCTGTTCAGCAACGCTCTCGCTAACAAGCTGAGCATCAATCTCAGGTTTTCTGACTTCTTCGGTCTGAACGAAAACATCTGTTACATCTTTTGCGATCTTCTGAACCATTTCCTTGATCTTTTCAATGCCCACACCTTTTCTTCCGACAACTATGCCGGGTTTGGCAGTATGAACAATAATTTTAAGCTTTTCACCAGAACGCTCTATGTCCGTCTTGGCGATACCAGCAGGGTAAAACTCTTTTTTAATTGCCTTTCTTATTTTGAGATCTTCATGCAGCCATTTGCTGTAATTTTTATGGCTGTACCAAACAGATCCCCAAGTGCGGGTTATCCCGAGTCTTAGCCCTATGGGATTGACCTTCTGTCCCAAAGTTCACCTCCGTATATCAAAAATCTTATTTGTTCTGTGCAAGCTCAATAGTAATATGGCTTGACCTTTTTAAAATTCTAGCTGCCCTGCCCTGTGCTCTCGGAACGAAACGCTTCATAACCTGACCGTCATCAACAAGCACAGTCTTAATATAAAGTGTATCGGGATCCATGTTGAAGTTGTTCTCAGCGTTTGCTATTGCCGAGTCCAGAAGCTTCTTCATGGCCAAAGCAGACTTTCTGGGTGTAAACTCAAGAATGTTTTTTGCATCCCCGGCATTTTTACCCCTGATAATATCCGCCACTTCTCTTACTTTGCGGGGAGACATTCTAAAATTTTTGAGCATCGCTCTAACAACCTTCGCTTCCATATCGCATCTCCAACGATTAACAAAAATTTAAGCGGCTACATTATACATGTGCCTAACCATTTCGCAAGAATTATTTCTTGCTGCCTGAATGTGACCTGAAAGTTCTCGTAGGGGAAAACTCTCCAAGTTTAAATCCAACCATATCTTCAGTTATGAAAACAGGGATGAACTTCTGTCCATTGTAAACCGAAAAAGTGAGTCCGACCATTTCGGGGATAACAGTCGATCTTCTTGACCAGGTTTTAATAGGCTTTTTATCATTACTATCAACAGCCTTTATTGTTTTTTTCCAAACATGGGAATCAACGAAAGGACCTTTTTTTACAGAACGAGGCACTGCAACCCTCCATATATTCTACAGTTAATACTATTACTTATCTCTTCTTCTAACTCTGAACTTGTCAGTTCTCTTGTTATTACGGGTACGGTAACCTTTTGTCGGTTTTCCCCATGGTGTAACAGGATGACGACCGCCGGAAGTTTTACCTTCACCACCACCGTGCGGGTGATCAACCGGGTTCATTACAACACCGCGGTTATGAGGTCTTCTTCCAAGCCATCTCATTTTTCCTGCTTTACCGATCTTAATATGGGAAAATTCCTGATTACCTACAGTACCAACCGTAGCTCTGCACTCAAGATTTATAATTCTTATTTCACCTGAAGGCATTCTTACTGTCGCATGATCTTTTTCCTTGCCAAGAACCTGAACTGCTGAAGCTGCGGCTCTTGCTATCTGTCCGCCTTTTCCGATTTTCAGTTCAACATTGTGAATATAAGTACCGACAGGAATAAACCTTATCTTCATGGAGTTTCCGGGCTTGATATCAGCTTCATTCTGACCTGCGGCAACAATCTTGTCGCCGACAACAAGTTTGTCCGGAGCGATAATATATCTCTTTTCTCCGTCAAGATAATGAACAAGAGCAATTCTTGCATTTCTGTTCGGATCGTATTCGATCGCAGCAACATTACCCGGAACATCGAATTTATTTCTTTTAAAGTCGATGATACGGTACATTGTTTTATTTCCACCCCCTCTGAAACGGGATGTTATTCTTCCAGCATTGTTTCTTCCACCGGTTTTTCTGATCGGTTCGACCAGAGACTTCTCGGGTTTCGACTTCGTTATTTCAGAATAGTCGCTGATACTCATGTTTCTGCGACCGTTTGAAGTCGGTTTGAAAATTTTAATACCCATAATTCTTCTCCGAAACCTTAAACTTTAATTTACTAAACACCTTCAACAAGATTGATCTCATTGCCTTCTTTAAGTGTAACATAGGCTTTTTTCCATGTAGATCTCTTGCCGATAGCCCGGCCGACTCTTTTTGTTTTTCCGCCGACAACAACGGTATTAATGCTTGCAACCTGAACATTAAATACTTTTTCAATCGCTTCTTTGACTTCTTCTTTAGTAGCGTCAAGTTTGACTTCAAAAATATAACCCTGTCTGCTTACATTACTCAAAGCTGTCGATTTTTCAGTCAACAACGGCCTTTTGATAATGTCGAAATGTTTTTCCTTTTTCATTATCCTAAAACCTCATCAATGTATTTAATTGCTTCTTCTGTGAAAATGATATTCTTATATGCCATAAGGTCATAAAGATTTATCTGTGTTTTGTGCAGGAAAAGAAACTCAGGAATATTGCGGACGCTGAGGAAGAACTTGTCTTCACTATCACCACCGACAATAACAGCTTCCTTAAGATCCCATTTTCCTTTCAGAACTGCAGTAGCTTCTTTAGTTTTAATTTCACTAAAGTTGAATTCTTTTATCACAAACAGTAATCCGCTTCCAAGTCTCTGTGAAAGAAGAGCACGCATAGCAGCTTTTCTTTTCTGCTTTGGAATTGAATAGGAATAATCTCTGGGCTGAGGACCGAAAGCCGGAGCTCCGCCTCTAAGAGTTGAAGATCTCATATTTCCTCTTCTTGCTCTTCCTGTTCCTTTCTGTTTGAACGGCTTTGAATTTCCACCGGAAATCGTAGCATAAGTTTTTGTCGAATGAGTTCCTCTTCTCCAGCCGGCAGTCTGCATCTTAATAACTTCAGATACAAGAACTTCCTTGCCTTCATAAGAAACTGCAAAAACAGCGTCGTTAAGTGCTATCTCACCGACTTTGGTTTTTGATTTGTCAAATAAATCAACAACGGGCATGTTCGCCTCCCCTACTTCTTAATGTAAACGATGCCGCCGGTAGCACCCGGAATAGCACCTTTAACAACAATTGTGTTGTCCGATGGAACAACTTTAACAATTTCAAGATTTTTAACGGTAACCTGCTCGTTTCCGTAACGACCGGCCATTTTCTTACCTTTCCAGATTTTACCGGGCATTACATTCTGACCGACAGAACCGCCCTTTCTGTGAAATTTAGAACCGTGAGTCGATCTTCCACCGCTAAAACCCCATCTTTTTACCACGCCGGTAAAACCTCTACCTTTTGTGAAACCGGTCACCTTAATCTTCTGTCCGGCTTCAAACATTGTAACGGTAAGCTCTGAACCGAGTTCATAGCTGCCAATTTCTGTGGCAGCCACCCTGAATTCTTTAAGCTTTCTGAAAACTCCCTGTCCGGCAGTTTTAAAATGCCCTGCTTCAGGTCTGTTTACATTCTTTTCCTTTTTAGTGAAGCCGATCTGGATCGCAGTATAGCCATCCTTCTGAGCTTCTTTTTTCTGAATTACATAGCATGGACCAGCTTCAATTACGGTTACCGGCACAACTTTGCCGTCCTCTTTGAAAATCTGTGTCATGCCAACTTTTCTTCCTATAAGTCCAGCAGCCATAGTTACCCTCTCTGCTTTATGACATCAAAATAAAATAACATACCCTTTTAATAAGTCTTGATTTCAATTTCTACACCAGCAGACAAATCGGTTTTCATCAACTCATCCATTGTCTGATTTGTCGGATTGAGAATATCCAGAATTCTTCTGTGAATTCTCATCTCGAACTGCTCACGGGATTTTTTGTCGACATGAGGAGAACGAAGAACACAATATTTGTGTATTTTTGTCGGCAACGGAATCGGACCGGCAATTCTAGCTCCGCTGCGTGAAACCGTTTCAATTATTTCACCGACAGACTGGTCGAGGATCTTGTGATCGAATGCCTTTAATTTGATTCTGATCTTGTCACTCACTTAATCACCTCTTTATACTATTCAATGATCTTAGAAACAACGCCTGCACCAACAGTTCTTCCGCCTTCTCTTATTGCAAAACGGAGACCTTCATCCATAGCTATCGGAACGATCAGCTGAACATTGATCGTTACATTGTCACCGGGCATTACCATCTTGACTCCTTCAGGAAGATCAAGCGATCCGGTTACATCTGTGGTTCTGAAAAAGAACTGGGGACGGTAACCTGTGAAGAAAGGGGTATGTCTTCCGCCTTCTTCTTTTTTAAGAACATAGCACTCTCCCATAAACTTTGTATGAGGAGTGATACTTCCCGGTTTCGCCAGCACCATGCCTCTTTCAACTTCGTCCTTCTTCGTTCCTCTGAGAAGACAGCCAACATTATCACCCGCTCTGCCTTCGTCAAGAAGCTTCCTGAACATTTCAACACCCGTGCAGGTGCTTTCCTGTGTCGGAGCTATTCCCACTATCTGGACTTTATCACCAACTTTTATTATTCCTCTTTCTATCCTGCCTGTGACAACCGTGCCTCTGCCGCTGATGCTGAATACATCTTCTATCGGCATAAGAAAAGGTCTTTCAATCTCTCTCAGAGGTATCGGTACATATTTGTCTACTGCTGCCATAAGTTCATGAATGCACTGTGCATCAGGACCTTCTGCATCATCTGTATTAAGTGCCTTCAATGCACTCCCTTTGATTATCGGAATCTCATCTCCGGGAAATTCATACGCTGTAAGAAGTTCTCTGAGTTCCATCTCTACAAGTTCGATAAGCTCAGGATCATCAACCATGTCCACCTTGTTAAGAAATACAACCATGTACGGTACGCCGACCTGCCTGCTCAGAAGTATGTGCTCTCTCGTCTGTGGCATAGGACCGTCAGCCGCACTTACTACAAGAATAGCTCCGTCCATCTGTGCAGCTCCGGTAATCATGTTCTTTACATAGTCAGCATGACCCGGACAGTCAACATGCGCATAATGACGGTTTGCTGTCTCATACTCAACATGAGCTGTAGCTATCGTGATACCTCTTTCCCTTTCTTCCGGCGCTTTGTCAATGTTGTCAAAGCTTACAAATTCAGCCGTACCTCTTGCTGCAAGTGTTTTTGTAATTGCAGCTGTAAGTGTCGTCTTACCATGATCTACATGACCGATGGTACCAATGTTTACATGAGGCTTCGATCTCTCAAACTTCGATTTTGCCATCCTTCTCTCCTTCTAAAAAGTTATGCCAAACTTCTGCTTCTTAATATTTTCAGGAAGTTCTCTATATTGCGAGAACTCCATTGTAAAAGTACCTCTGCCCTGAGTTTGTGATCTGAGGCTGGTCATATAACCGAACATTTCCGAAAGTGGAACTGTCGCTTTAATGATCTTTACTCCGCCTATTCCTTCCTCAAATCCCTCTACCTCGGCCCTTCTTGACTGAAGACTTCCTATAACATCGCCAAGATGCTGATCGGGAACACTTATCTCAACTTTCATGACAGGTTCAAGAATTTTCGGCGAAGATTTCTCCTCAGCCTCTTTGAAACAGTTTACTGCGGCCACCTTAAAAGCCATTTCCGATGAATCTACATCGTGGAATGAACCGTCGACAAGCGAAATTTTGACATCTACAACCGGAAAGCCGAATCTACCGCCGCTAACTGCTGTTTTCACACCTTTTTCAACTGCTCCGACAAACTGTTTCGGTATAGAACCGCCTTTTGTGTTATCTTCAAAAACTATCCCGCCGCCGGCAGGAAGGGGTGATATTTCCATTATAACATGGGCATATTGTCCTTTTCCACCAGTCTGCTTGACAAGTTTGTGCTCCATTTTTACAGGCTTGGAGAAAGTCTCACGGTAGCTTACTGTCGGATTTCCAACATTTGCATCCACTTTAAATTCTCTACGCATTCTTTCAACAAGAACTTCGAGGTGAAGTTCTCCCATACCTGATATTAAAGTCTGACCAGTTTCTTCATCACAGCGAACTCTGAAACTCGGGTCTTCTTTTGCAAGCTTTTCAAGTGAATAAGAAAGCTTGTCTTCATCAGCTTTTGTTTTTGGTTCGATCGCAATGCTGATTACCGGCTCTGGAAATTTTATTTTTTCAAAAAGGAAAGGATCCGCTTTCGAACACAATGTCGATCCCGTTGTAGCATATTTGAGACCGACAACAGCACCGATATTGCCTGAAGGAATGGAATCCACATCCTCTCTTTTATTTGCATGCATTCTCAAAAGTCTAGCGATCCTTTCAACCTTTTCTGAAAGAGGGTTGTAGTACTGCTGACCTGTTTTAAGCTCACCGCAGTACACTCTTACAAAACTCAGTTCTCCGACAAAAGGATCAGACATTATCTTAAATATAAGAGCACCGGGCTGTTCATCTGTGGGAAGAACAGTCTTGTCCTTTTCTTTTTTCAGACTTTCAACTTTAATAGGTGGAAGATCGACAGGTGACGGAAGATAGTCGAGAACAGCATCAAGAAGAAGCTGAACTCCTTTGTTTTTAAAGGAACTTCCGCAGAAAACAGGAAAGATAGCGTTATTGATGACGGCTTTTCTTATCGCTGCTTTGATTTTCTCAGGACCGATCTCCCCGTTGTCAAGGAAAAGGGTCATAATATCTTCATCAAAGTCGGAAAGAGCTTCAAAAAGCTTTTCTCTCCACTCTGCAACGATCTCAGCATATTCCTGAGGAACACCGTCTTCAACTCTGTATGTAGAACCGAGCACATCACTGTCGTAAATACAGGTCTGCATCAGAACGATATCAATCACACCTTTAAAACCATCTTCTTTGCCTACCGGAATCTGAAGCGGCAGTGCTCTCGCACCGAGCTTAACCCCCATCATCTTTACAACATGAAAGAAATCTGCTCCGATCCTGTCCATCTTGTTAACAAAAGCGAGTCTCGGAACTTTATATCTGTCAGCCTGTCTCCAGACTGTTTCAGATTGAGGTTCAACTCCGCCTACAGCACAGAAAACAGCAACAGCACCGTCAAGAACCCTTAATGATCTTTCAACTTCAATAGTGAAATCAACATGTCCGGGTGTGTCGATGATATTGATCCTTTTTTCCTTCCAGTAGCAAGTTGTAGCAGCAGAAGTAATTGTAATACCTCTTTCCTGCTCCTGCTCCATCCAGTCCATTACCGCAGTGCCTTCGTGAACTTCGCCCATTTTTCTTGAAACACCTGTATAGAACAGTATTCTCTCGGTTGTTGTTGTCTTACCCGCATCAATATGAGCCATTATGCCTATATTGCGGATATTCTCAAGAGCTATGTCCCTTTTAATGGTGCTCATAAATAAATTCAGCTCCTACCACTTGAAATGTGCGAAAGCCTTGTTTGCCTCGGCCATCTTGTGAGTATCTTCCTTTCTTTTAAAAGAGTTGCCTTTTTTGCCGAAAGCTTCATCAATTTCACCGGCAAGTTTAAGCGCCATCCCCTTTTCACTTCTGTTACGGGAGAAAGTGATCATCCACTTCATTCCGAGAGCCTGACTGTTTTCAAGAGAGATTTCAGTCGGAACCTGATAAGTCGCACCGCCGATTCTGGTTGATTTAACCATTACCTGAGGTCTGACATTGTCAAGAGCGATCTTGAAAACATCAACAGGATTCTCCTTTTTGCCTTTACAAGCTGCTTCAAGCGCATCATAAACGATCTTTTCAGCAGTACTTTTCTTGCCCTGGAGCATAATCTTGTTGATAAACTTCTGAATGAGCACATCACCGTACTTGGGATCTGCATTTACTTCTCTTTTCGCAACACATTTTTTTCTTGGCATTACAAAATCCCCCTGCTTTTACTTTGGTCTCTTTGCGCCGTACTTTGAACGACTCTGTTTTCTGCCTTCAACACCCGAAGTATCATGGGTTCCTCTTACGATGTGATAACGCACACCGGGAAGATCCTTGACCCTGCCGCCTCTGACAAGAACAACACTGTGCTCCTGAAGATTGTGGCCTTCGCCTGGGATGTAGCATGTAACTTCAAAACCGCTTGTCAAACGAACCCTTGCAACTTTTCTAAGAGCTGAATTGGGTTTTTTCGGGGTTGTTGTGTAAACACGAACACAAACACCTTTTCTCTGTGGACAAGCAACAAGTGCAGGGCACTTACTCTTGTTCTTCTGGTCCTTACGACCTTTCCTTATTAACTGATTAATGGTCGGCATCTTTAAATTACTCCTAACAATTACCATTAACAAAAAACTGGGGGGATTATATGGAGCACCTTTGAAGTGTCAAAAAATTGTTTCTTTTTTATCATATCACCATGAAATCATTGGGTGTTTTTCTAATGCAGGTTTTTTGCTTTTTGTATTTTAACTAACTTTGATGTTGTTTTTGACTATAAATAAGTGACTGCGCAGCCGCTCTCTTTTTCATCCGGCTCATCTGTTTCAGTTACGCCATCGTCAGAGACTGCTTCAACATCCGGAACACATTCCAAAGTAAGATATCCTGATTCTCTCACGACAACTGTTTCCGGTTTGTCTTCACCATTTATCATAATTTCGTATTCACCTGCAAAAAGATCAAGTTCAGCTTTTCCGTTTTCACCTGTCACAGCATCGACAGTTTTCGAAAACTCTCTGAATTTCGAAGTCATCATGCCGTATGACTCTTTTTTTCTACCGCCTTCATCTATCAGACCGCCTTTATAAATGAAAGACCCTTTATCCTGCATATCCCAGTAAGTTACAGCGTGAACATCAGATTCACCCATAATAATGGTCAGGAGTCTTTCCAGAAATGCCGATTGAACCTCTTCATCCCATTCTTTGCGCCAGTAACCCATATCAGGACAGCTGTCGTTCATTGCGGCAGGAACACTTATTTCAGTGACATAAACAGGCTTGCCGAGAGTCTCCATCTTCTTCAACTGCCTTCTGACCTCGACAAGATCATACAATGTGACAGCCGATGCAGTTTCGGCAAGTCCGTTATCTTTGAAAAGGGTTACACATCCTCCGTTATACAACTGCTGGCCTATCACATCAAATTTCACTTCTTGCCCGATCAGGTCTTTAAAATAATCATAGGAATTCATTGAGAATATTTTTTCATGATCCGGAACAAACGACTCAACGAATACATTCTGTCCAAAAAAATCAGGTGCGGCATTGATCGTCTTTACTGCATCAGGATTTGCAGCATCAACTGCGCTTATTGCTGTTTTTGTAATACCGGTGATATCTTCCCTTGAAAGTCCGTTCGACGCTGAATAGGCATGTGCTTCATTTATCACAAGCCATTCCTGAATATGGTCTTTATAATGTGTCACAAGGTCGGTTGTATGCTCTGTGACCTCTTTGCTCAATTCGTCTTTTGACATGTTTTTCAGGTAATCAGGCATTATAAAATCGATAAAATACAGGATCGAATGGCCGAAAAGCTCATATCCGAAATCGTGAATTGTTTTATTTCCCGCAACTTTATCCATATATTCCCATCTGTAGGCATCATCAGTCGGCTCGACATCAAGCCAGAGCGTTCCAGCAGTCGCAAAATTGAATCCGTCTGCAAAAGCATTTTCAAATATGGAAGGATCAAGGTCATAAACTCCGGCGAGCACTCCCCGTTTATATTCAGCCTTTTTAGATACTGCTTTTATGCTGATGTCTTTTAAAGGATCGTTATGCTTATTTCTGCACTCCACGGTGATGTGACCTTTTCTATACATCTCTATATCTATAACCGCTTCTTGGAATATCAGCTCCTCTGATTGAAAAACAGCTTCTCCGGCCGCGGTCCTGTATTCTTTATTGTCATATAACCCCTTTATTTCTTTCATTTTTTCCAGATGGCTCGTTGTATCGGCAACTGTTTCAGATAAAAGCGCTTCATATCTTGCGATGGTGCTTTCAGCGACCGCTTTGTCAGTATCTACTGTCATATTTCCCTGCAGATCCGCACAATATCCCGAACCTCCGTTGTCGATCCTGTAGACCATCTTTCCTGATTGCGGAAGCTCTTTCAGAACATAGAATGCATAACATTTTTCAAGAGGCAGATTCAGCGCAGGCAGATTCTTTCCCGATGAATTTGAAACATCAAGCCTGAACACCGGAACAAATCTGTCATCCATATCTACTGCAAAAAGTTCACCTGTTGCCGGAAAATCGACATTCTGGAGAACAAGCTGAAAAGAAGGCTCTGTAACAAGTTCAACGGTCACAGCTTCTGCTCCGACTGTCAACGCTTTTGTAACCGGCATAAATTCATGGATATAATAACCTGCACTGCTTTTTCCGGATGATGCGGCCCCCAAAACGAAAACAGCTGTATTTTCAGGCACTTCAAAAACATACTCATCTATAGTTGACATATCGGCTGTGGCAATTTCGCTCAAATCTGCAAGATTATATACCGCAATATATTTAATTGCGGGCTTTGAACCTTTCGAAGTGAACTTTACATTTAAAGAAACTGCTGAAATAGAAATTGCCGCAAAAAAAAAGACAAGGAAAACGGACACTTTCATTCCAACCTCACATTTTTGAACCCCTCGTTATCTTCATCAGTCCGATAAGTTCATCAAATGACATATCATCCCGTATTCCGAGCCTTGTGAGGGCAAAATCATATTTTACGGGATCATTTGGTGATATTTTCCTGAAATTTTCAGTAATTTCAAGTGCAGTTTTGTAGTCGGCTGACTTTCTTTGCGTGAATCCAAGAATTTTTGCCGCTTTGAACATGTGGGTGTCAAGAGGAATTACAAGATCTGACCTTGATGCTTTGCTCCAGCCTCCCGGATCAACATTGTCACTTCGAACCATCCAGCGCAAAAAGAGATTGAGCCTTTTGCAGGCTGAACCGTCAGCTGGAGACGGCAAAAGATACGATTTCCGGGAATCATTAATGAAATCAGTAAATTTTTCAACACCTTGCAGATATAGATTTTCAAGATTTTCATATTCTGCGAGAGTCTTTTTAACACCTGTCAGAAGTTTCACAATATCATTTGAATCTGTAAACCTGTGCTTGAAACCGGCGTATATTTTCTCAAAATCCTTCTTTTCGTGACTCAGAATGAAATCGTGCGGGTTCCCATTCATCGGACCGAGTATCTTTCTGACTGAAATGAGGATCTGCGCAACCCTGCCGTAAGCGAGCGAAGAAGCAATAAGCCCCGCAATTTCGCGATCTTTTATATCTTCATAATCATAAAGAAATATCAGCGGATCAGGATTGACAAACTCTCTTCTGTTCAGCTTGACATATAGAGATTCAAGAAGCGGTTTAAGGTCTTGCATCGATTTTTTCTCCTCACAACTTGCTGAAATATACTTCAAATGTCAGCCTTTTCAATTTTATATGGATTAGTGCCTGAAATGTTCTATTTTCTTTGACATCATCTATTTTTGTGATATTCTGCCATTAACTTGACTCAGTTTTGTGAGTTTATGCCATTTTATTGATGGAGATCTGTGATATGATTAAAAGACACCTTTTTGAGAAATTAAAAAAATGGATGATCGACAAGGATCGCAAACCATTAATTCTAAAAGGACTGAGACAAGTCGGAAAAACCTCTCTTTTGAAAAAATTCGGTGAAGAATGTTTTGAAAGCACTGCTTATTTTAATTTTGAAACCGACAAAAACCTTGCCGATTTTTTCAATGGCAGCATTTCTCCTGATCGAATTATCCAAGGATT
>Ga0209098_1001675_pt1 | contig 20741 bp, 21 predicted proteins | sample AD_JPNHW1_MetaG_FD_184429 | JGI IMG/M metagenome (GOLD analysis project Ga0209098, IMG submission 184429) | Active sludge microbial communities of municipal wastewater-treating anaerobic digesters from Japan - AD_JPNHW1_MetaG (SPAdes) (version 2) | ecosystem: Engineered > Bioreactor > Anaerobic...
AAATGACCGCGGAATCCACATTTGCAAATCGATGTATGCCTGGAAAATGTGGGGCAACGGCCAAACTCCCGAAAGCACCGGTATCAAGGGCGACCACCTGGTTGGCGACTTTTACGTGAAATTTGATAAGGAATACAAAAAAGAAATTGCAACGCTGATAGAACAGGGTCAGACCAAAGAAGATGCTGAACAAAATGCACCGGCAATACTTGGCGCACGCGAATTGCTCCTGAAATGGGAAGCCAAAGACCCGGGAACCATCGAACTCTGGAAGATGATGAACCAATGGGTTTACAGTGGATTCGATGTGACTTACAAGGAACTGGGCGTTGATTTTGATAAAATTTACTACGAATCGGAAACCTATCTCTACGGAAAAGGCGAAGTTTTGCGTGGTTTGTCCGAAGGCGTTTTCTACCAGAAAGAAGACTCGTCGGTTTGGGCTGATTTAACGGCTGAAGGATTGGACCACAAACTTTTGCTTCGCTCCGACGGCACTTCGGTTTACATGACCCAGGACATTGGCACGGCTAAAGAACGTTTCCAGGACTACCCCATCGATAAAATGATTTATGTTGTAGGAAATGAGCAAAACTACCATTTCCAGGTGCTTTCCATCCTGCTCGATAAATTAGGCTTCGAATTCGGCAAAGGTCTGCACCACTTCTCTTACGGAATGGTCGAACTTCCGCAGGGAAAAATGAAATCGCGCGAAGGTACTGTTGTTGATGCCGACGATCTGGTTGCCGAAATGGTTGATGTGGCCCGCCGAACTTCGGAAGAATTGGGCAAACTCGATGGCTACACTCCTGAACAAGCTGCCGAAACCTACAAAATGATTGCTTTGGGCGCCCTCAAATATTTCATCCTGAAAGTTGATCCGAAGAAAAACATGCTCTTCAATCCGCAGGAATCGATTGATTTCAATGGAAACACAGGGCCATTCATTCAATACACCTATGCCCGCATCCGTTCAGTGCTGCGAAAAGCCGAAGATCGCGGGATTAAAATTAACCGCACACTTCCGGCCTCAACAGAGCTGGAGCTGAAAGAGCTTCAGTTGATTAAATCAATTGCTCAGTTCCCCGTTACCGTGAAAGAAGCGGGCGAAATGTACAGTCCGGCCGTAATTGCCAATTACGTTTACGAGCTGGTGAAAGAATTTAACCAGTTCTACCACGAATTTTCGATTTTGGCCGAAGAAAACGAAGCCAAACGCAATACAAGGCTGGTTATCTCTGAAACCGTTGGAAAAACCATTAAAACCGGCATGAAGCTGTTGGGAATTGATGTTCCTGAACGAATGTAAAAAAAACAGAAGTTGGAAGACCGAAGAAGGAAGTAAAAAATCCCCGAAAGCCAGGAATGGGTTTCGGGGATTTTTGTTTCCGGAGGTTACGGCTAATATTTCTATTTGTTTTTTGATCTATCGTTTGATTTTTGCAACTTTGCCGCATGACAAAAGCGCAAACCATCGAAGATTTTTACCAGAATCAGTTCAACTGCATTCCCGAAAGCCTGAAAAAAGAGATTGGGCATTTCAATGTTTTCCACCGCGAAGAGTTTTGCTGCGCCAATAAACCCGTGCCGTACAGCCGGAAAGATTTCTATAAGATTACGCTGCTGAAGGGCGCCAACAAAATACATTATGCCGACAAAACGGTTCTGAGCGAACACAACGCCCTTATGTTTTCGAACCCGATGATTCCATACAATTGGGAACCATTGGAAGATAACCAGTCGGGCGTTTTCTGCATTTTTACCGAAGAGTTTTTCAGCCAGTACGGCGCCATCAAAGATTATCCCATTTATCAACCCGGGAGCAATTTGGTTTATTTGCTCGATGACAGTCAGTTGCACGAAATTGAATCGGTCTTTCAGAAAATGTTCGAAGAAATTGCGTCGGACTACCTTTACAAGTACGATGTGCTTCGCGGACTGGTTTTTAACCTGATTCACACCGCGTTAAAAATGCAATTGACTGAAGCTACGCGTTTGTCGCCATCGAACGGAACCGCCCGCATTGCCTCGCTGTTTGCCGAGTTGCTCGAACGTCAGTTTCCAATCGAATCGCCGGTGCAACGCATGAAGCTACGCACGCCGAACGATTTTGCCGCGCAATTGTCGATCCACGTTAATCATCTGAACCGCAGCTTGAAAGAAGTAACGGGCAAAACAACCAGCCAGCTTATTGCCGAACGGGTGTCGCAGGAGGCCCGAGCGCTGCTAAAACAAACCAACTGGAACATTTCGGAAATTGCCTACTCGCTGGGGTTTGAAGAATTGCCTCATTTTATCAACTTCTTCAAGAAAAACGCCAACCAAACACCCAAATTATTTCGGAACAAGCTTAATGTTTGATTTATGCAGTTTTTGGTTTGATTTTTATATCTGAATCAAACATCGGAGCGGTTAAATTTGTCATAGAAAATAGGTTGAAAACCGAAAGTGTTTTTTCAGACCTTCAAAAATCGATTCAACGAGATGACAAATCCTTCAAATATAGATGTTACTCCATCCAAATCCGTTTCGCGATTCCTGATCGGCTTGATGGCCGTTTCAGCAGGAATAACGGTTGCCAATATCTACTACAATCAGCCTATTCTGAAAGAAATAGCCGCCGATTTGGGTTCGACCGACTCGCAGGCCGGTATAGTTTCTATGCTTTCGCAGGTTGGGTATGGGCTCGGCTTATTTTTTCTTACTCCGCTTGGCGATAAAATCAACAAGAAAAAGCTGATCATCAGTCTTCAGCTTTTGTTGATTGCTGCGCTTTTGCTGGTTACGTTTACGTACAATATCTTTCAGCTTTGGGCGCTTAGTTTGCTTATCAGTATGTTCTCCGTGTCGGTTCAGGTGATCATGCCCATGGCTGCCGGGCTCGATGCAGCTAACCGAGGCAAAAATGTAGGAACCATTTTCACCGGCGTTTTGATCGGGATTCTGGCGGCCCGTGTTTTCAGCGGTAGCATTGCTGAATGGTTCGGCTGGCGTTTTGTTTACCTCATTTCGGCTGGCGCAGTGGCGCTTGCAACTATTTTATTAAAAATAAAGTTGCCCAATGTAAAAACTCAGTTTGATGGCAGTTATTTGAAATTGCTTGGCTCTGCATTGCAGCAAATTAAGCGATTTCAACTGCTTCGCGAAGTTTCGGTAGTGGGTATGCTCCAATTTGGATTGTTTTGTGCCTTTTGGACAACCTTGACTTTTTATTTAAGCGGAGAGCCTTTCAACTTTTCGAGTGACATCATTGGGTTGTTCGGACTTGTGGCTATAGCGGGCGCTTTGCTGGCCCCGATTATTGGCAAACGGGCCGATAAAGGTGGAAGCAAAAAAGTTCGGTTCATCGCACTCGGACTAATTGTTGTGAGTATTTTGCTGATGATTTTTCTGCCTGCATCAATTCCGGCGCTGGTGCTGGCCGTTTTCCTGCTCGATGTGGGAGCTCAGGCCATTCAGGTAACCAATGTAGCTATGATTTACACGCTTGACGAATCGTCGCACAGCCGGATCAATACCATTTACATGACATCCTTTTTCACAGGTGGCGCGGTCGGTACGCTGATTGGCATTTTCTGCTGGAAGTACGGCGGCTGGCTCGGGGTAAACCTGCAAATGCTGCTGTTTGCAGTGGTCATTTTGCTGTTACTGCTGAAAGAAAAACGAAATTCACCAAAAAACTAAAAATATCAACATGAAAGTAATTGCAATAAACGGAAGTCCCAATAAAAAGGGGAACACGCATCTGGCGCTCGAAATGGTTGGCTCAGCGCTGAAAGAAAACGGGATTGATTTTGAGATTGTACACATCGGCAACAAAGCTATTCGTGGCTGCACCGCCTGTGGATTGTGCCGCAAAAATCAGGACGAAAAATGCAGTATAACAACAGATGTGGTCAACGAAGTCATTTCGCAAATGAAAAATGCCGACGGAATTTTGCTGGGCGCTCCGGTGCATTACTCCGGAATTCCCGGAACTATGAAAAGCTTTCTCGACCGGGCGTTTGTTGTAGCCGGGAACAATGGCGGGCTTTTCCGCCATAAGGTGGGCGCTGCTGTTGTTGCAGTGCGGCGAACCGGCGGCTCGTCAACGCTGGATGGACTATACCATTACCTGGCATATACCGAAATGCTTTTGGCAACATCAAATTACTGGAATGTCATTCATGGCCGGGCTTCAGGAGAAGTAGAACAGGACGCTGAGGGTGTTCAAATTATGCAGGTTTTGGGCCATAACATGGCCTGGTTAATGCAAATGCGCGAGCAAACCAAAAAATCGTTGCCAGCGCCAAAATCCGTTCAAAAAGTGATGACTAATTTTATCAGATAAAATTCAAATTTGAAGATTAGGAAATTTGAAAATGAAAATCAGTTAGTGGCTACATGGTTTAATTGTTAAATGGTTATCAGGAAAAATTAAAGTAAAATCATTGCTTCTGCTTGATTCCCTCCCTCTCGGGGAGGGTTAGGGAGGGGCTTCTAAAAACTAAAAACATGAAGTACAATTTATTAGGAAACACAGGATTGAAGGTCTCGGAACTTTGCCTGGGAACAATGACTTTTGGCGGAAGTGGCATGTGGACAGCCATTGGAACCATGCCGCAAGGCGAGGTAAATGAGCTGATTAAAACATCGGTTGATGCCGGAATTAATTTCATCGACACGGCCAACATTTACAGCTATGGCATCAGCGAACAAATGACCGGACAAGCCATTCGCGACCTGGGCCTAAAACGCGACGATCTGGTAATTGCAACCAAAGTGCGCGGTGCGATGAGCGAAGGCCCAAACAATTCGGGATTGAGCCGCAAGCACATTTTGCAGCAGGCCGACGAAAGCCTGAAACGCCTGAACATGGACTACATCGACCTCTATCAAATCCACGGTTTTGATCCGCTGACGCCTATGGAGGAAACGCTTGAAGCGCTCGATTCGCTCGTAAAAAGCGGCAAAGTGCGCTACATTGGCTGCTCTAACTTAGCAGCCTGGCATATTATGAAGGCACTCGGAATTTCGGCACAGCAACACCTTTCGAAATTCGTTTCACTTCAGGCTTATTACACCATTGCCGGTCGCGATTTGGAGCGCGAACTGGTGCCTATGATGCTCGATCAGAAAATAGGGTTGATGGTGTGGAGCCCGCTGGCTGGCGGTTTCTTAAGCGGAAAATACAGCCGAAATGCTGCAACCGAAGAAGGCCGCCGCGTGAATTTTGATTTCCCGCCTATCAACAAAGAGAAAGCTTTTGACATTATTGACGTGATGCAGGAAATTGCCGCCGCAAAAGGATCGACCGTCGCACAAATTGCATTGGCTTGGCTGCTTCACCAACCGGTGGTAACCACAGTGATTATCGGAGCCAAAAAGCAGGGACAATTGCTTGACAACCTGAAAGCTACTGAGGTAAAATTAACAGCCGATGAATTGGCGCAATTGGATGCCGTAAGCAAATTAGCTCCTGAATATCCAGGCTGGATGATTGATCGCCAGGGCGGTGACAGAAAAAAATGATTTTCAACTTTACACCTGACAGGTTTTGAAAACCTGTCAGGTGTAGAAACAAACGAAGAATTATGAAATACCGAAAATTAGGAAATACCGACATTCAGCTTTCATCCATCGGATTGGGCTGTATGGGAATGAGCCATGCGTATGGCGAGAAAAACGACAAGGAATCGATTGAAACACTGCACAAAGCACTTGATTTGGGCATCAACTTTTGGGACACTGCAGATGTGTACGGAAACGGCACCAACGAAGAATTAATTTCTCAAGTTTTGGTGCCTAACCGCGACAGAGTATTTATCGCTACCAAGTTTGGCTTTCAATCTACGCCGGATTTTAAAATGGTTTTCGATGGTTCGCCAGCCTACATGCGCAAAGCGATTGAAGCCAGTTTGCGTCGCCTGAAGATTGAAACCATCGACTTGTATTACGCGCACCGCATCGACCCCAATGTTCCGGTTGAAGAAATGGTTGGCGCCATGAGCGAACTGGTAAAAGAAGGCAAAGTGCGCTATTTGGGACTTTCGGAAGCTTCGGCTGATTCGATTAGGAAAGCTCATGCTGTGCATCCAATTTCAGCCCTGCAAAGCGAATATTCGTTGCTCACCCGCGATGTTGAAACCGAAATTATTCCCTTGTGCCGGGAACTGGAAATAACCTTTGTGCCATTCAGTCCGCTTTCGCGAGGACTGGTTACCAATACCGTTGACCAAAAATCGTTGGGAGATAAGGACTTCCGCAAAACATTGCCCCGTTTCGGTGACAAATATTGGGAAAATAATACGAAGCTGGCGGCGGCTTTTGCCGAATTGGCTGCTGCGAAACAGTGTACTCCGGCGCAGCTTGCTTTGGCCTGGGTGTTGGCTCAGGGCGAAGACATTGTTCCGATTCCCGGAACCAAGCAACGTAAATATTTGATTGACAATGCAGGTGCAGTAGATGTAGAACTGACGAGTTCAGATATTCAGGATATTGAAAACCTCCTTGCCAAATACCCGGATACAGGCCCCCGCTACCCTGAAGCCATGGCCAAAATGGCGAATAAGTAATAATTGTAGAGATTTATTGAGGGTTTCACTTGGAGTGAAGCCCTCAATATCGGGAAAATCTACTTTTTCTTTTCCTTCAATATTTCCTGAAACTTGAACATTTCGTCGCGTAAACGGGCTGCTTCGTAGAAATCGAGCTCTTTGGCCGCGGCTTCCATTTCCTTTTTCAGCTTGGCAATGGCTTTCTCCAGCGCCGGAACACTCATGTACTGAACAACAGGATCGGCTGCCAGATTGGTAGTTTCAGCTTCGCTGTATGCTTTTCCTTTCGAGCCAGACGATCCGTAGCCCACAATTTCGCGGGTGGCTTTCACAATGGCCGTTGGGGTAATGTTGTTTTCTTCGTTGTATTTCAACTGTTTTTCGCGGCGGTAGTTGGTCGAATCGATGGTTCGCTGCATCGAATCGGTAATTTTGTCGGCATACATAATCACCATGCCGTTCAGGTTTCTGGCTGCACGTCCTGCGGTCTGTGTTAGCGAGCGTTCCGAGCGCAGGAATCCTTCCTTGTCGGCATCCAGAATAGCAACCAGCGAAACCTCAGGCAAATCCAACCCTTCTCGTAACAAGTTGATTCCCACCAATACATCAAATTCGCCTTTGCGCAAATCTTCCAGAATCTGAATGCGCTCCAGCGTATCCACATCCGAGTGAATATACCGGGTTTTTACACCCATATTGGAAAGGTAGCTGCTCAATTCCTCGGCCATTCGCTTGGTTAAAGTGGTTACCAGCACACGTTCGTTGCGCTCAATGCGTAAATGAACTTCGTGCAGCAAATTGTCAATCTGGTTCAGGCTTGGACGAACGTCAATAATCGGGTCGAGCAACCCAGTTGGCCGAATAACCTGTTCTACCACAACTCCTTCCGATTTTTCCAGCTCATAGTTAGCTGGTGTTGCACTTACAAAAACTATCTGATCGACAACCATTTCAAACTCGTCGAATGTTAGCGGGCGATTATCAACTGCCGCAGGAAGTCGCCAGCCATATTCAACCAGGTTTATTTTGCGCGACCGATCGCCGCCATACATCGCCCTGATTTGAGGCAAAGTCACATGGCTTTCGTCGATGATGGTTATAAAATCATCGGGAAAATAGTCGAGCAAACAGAATGGGCGCGATCCGGCGACACGTCCGTCGAAATAACGAGAATAATTCTCAATACCAGGACAATAGCCCAGTTCACGCATCATTTCCAAATCGTATTCTACGCGCTCGAGAATGCGTTTGGCTTCAATGGGTTTGCCATTTTCGTTGAAAAAATCGACCTGTTTCACCAAGTCGTCCTGAATTTGCCGGATAGCAAGTTGCATGCGCTCTTTGGTGGTTACAAACATGTTGGCCGGATAAATGGCCACCAGGTCGAGCTGCTCAATGGTTCCTCCGCTCACCGGATCGAACGAACTGATTTCCTCAATTTCGTCGCCCCAAAACACGATGCGGTAAGCAATATCGGCATAAGCCGGAAACACGTCAACCGAATCGCCTTTTACCCTGAAATTTCCCTGCTTAAACTCTACTTCGTTGCGCGAATACAAGGCATCGACCAGCTTCCGCAGAAACACATTTCGGCTGATCACTTCGCCCAACTTTACATGGGTGACATTGGCGTGAAAATCTTCGGGATTACCAATACCATACAAACATGAAACCGACGAAACCACAATTACATCGCGCCTTCCGGAGAGAAGCGACGAGGTTGCGCTCAGCCTGAGCTTTTCGATATCTTCGTTAATAGACAGGTCTTTCTCGATGTACGTATTGGTGACAGGCAAATAGGCTTCGGGCTGGTAGTAATCGTAGTACGACACAAAATATTCGACCGCATTCTTCGGAAAAAACTGCTTCATCTCACTGTACAACTGGGCTGCCAGCGTTTTGTTATGGCTCAAAATCAACGTGGGGCGCTGAACTGCCTCGACCACGTTGGCCATTGTAAACGTTTTTCCTGAACCGGTAACACCCAGCAAGGTTTGAAAAGGAGTGCCGTTGTTTACACCTTCGGCCAGCTGTCGAATGGCTTCGGGCTGGTCGCCGGTAGGTTTGTATTCTGAAATGATTTTAAAATCCATGGCAAATTGTTTTCGGCTTGATTAGCCTGTAATCAACTACAGGGCTTGCAAATTAGCATTTTTATCTTTTCCGTTTGTTCAACAAGAAGATTCTTTAGATGTTCACTTCGATAATATCATTGAAACTTTGCGAAGGTGTTTTGAAGAGATCTCTCACTTCGTTCGGAATGACAGATTGCCTTTGTTTAATGGGGGATGGTGGGGCGGCTTTGCCGCCCCACCATCCCCCATTCCTTTGCGTGAACATGTCATCCCGAATGGAACGAAGTGGAATGAGGGATCTCTTATCCCTTTCATTCCAGATGGAATGTAGTAGAAGGAGTGATATTCTTTATCACGCCGTTGTGGTATAGTTCCTCTCTTTCAGAATTTACTTTATCAATTAACAAATCCTTCTTTGCTCTGGAATATCCTTTTAACTGTTTTTCGCGGGCGATTGCTAGATTAATGTCTTCAAACACCTCATAATAAACCAATTTATCGACATTGTATTTTTCAGTAAAGCCCTTTATAAGTTTCATTTTATGCTCATGGCACCTTCTTACTAAATCATTAGTAACACCAACGTAAACAACCGAGTTGGTTTTGTTAGTCAGAATATAGATGTAGTAAATATGAAGCTTCATTTTTTGCTGGATAAATTCTTTATGACAAAATGAGATTCTTCGCTACGCTCAGAATGACAACTATTTACGGGGATATTTAAGGGATTGGGGAGGTTTAGCGGCTTCGCCGCTAAACCTCCCCAATCCCTTACCAGCTTGTTGCTTGTCATTTCGAACGAAGTGAGAAATCTCTCCTTTACAAACGCTTTGCATGTAATTTAAACACAACCAAGTGAAAAATTTTTGCATTAACCGGCTTTAATTGATGCGTAACCTTATTTCAACCCCTTTTTATACGTCTCTACCGCCCTTTCCCGTGCAAAAGCATGGTCAACAATTGGATTTGGATAGCTCGCTGTTCCGAATTCCGGCACCCATTTGCGGATGTAATCCAGTTTTGGATCGAATTTTTTGGTTTGCGCATCGGGACTAAAAATGCGGAAATACGGTGCAGCATCGCAACCCGAACCGCTTGCCCACTGCCAGCCGCCATTGTTTGCGGCCAAATCGAAGTCAAGCAGTTTCTGTGCAAAATAAGCTTCACCCCAGCGCCAATCGATGAGCAAATGCTTTGTCAGGAAACTGGCAACCACCATGCGAACCCTATTGTGCATGTAACCGGTTTCGTTCAACTCGCGCATACCTGCGTCAACCAGCGGATAACCGGTTTGTCCGGCGCACCAGCGTTCAAATTCGGCAGGGTCGTTTCGCCATTCAATATGGTCGTAGGCTGGTTTAAATGCTTTTTCGGCAGCATAAGGGAAATGCCACAAAATGTCCATGTAGAAGTTTCTCCAGATAAGCTCATTCAAAAAGACTTCAGAAAAATGCACGGCCTGCAATGTTAATTTCCTGATTGAGATTGTTCCAAAACGCAAATGGATGCCAAGCTTCGAGGTCCCCTTTTCCGCGGGGAAATCCCTTGTATCGCCATAATGTTCGAGCAAATTGATATCGACAACTTTATACGGGAAAACCATATTCTGCGCTTTGTAGCCCAGTTCTTCCAGTTCCGGGAAGTAATCAGAGATCATATGTTTCAAAGCGCCTAAATAGTTTTGGCTTGGATACTCTGGAATGCTGTATTGAGCAAACTTTTCTTTCCACCGCCTCGAGTACGGCGTGAAAATGGTGTAAGGCGATCCGTCACTTTTCACAACCTCATCCTGATGAAAAATCACCTGATCTTTAAAGGAATGCAACTCAATTCCTTTCGCAGAAAGCTGATTCATTATTTTTTCATCACGCTGAATAGCCGAAGGTTCATAGTCGGCATTGGTGTAAACAGCCTGAATCTCGTACTTGGCCGTCAGCCGCCCAAAAACTACTTCAGGAGACGAGAAATAAACCTGCAAAGCACTATTGAACTTTCGGAATTCGTGATCAAGTTCTGTAAGACAACGATGAATAAATGTTAGCCGCGCATCGTCCGGATTTGGAAAATTCTTCAGAATTTCAGGATCGAATATAAACAGCGGAACAACTGGCAAACCCGCATTTAATGCCTCAAATAAACCGTGATTATCGTCGGTTCGCAAATCGCGCCGAAACCAAAAAATATTTACTTTTTCCATTTAAAGCTGAAGTATTAATTTTAAGTTGTTGCTGCAAAAACAGCCGCATGCATCATTTGTATGGCCTCGTGCACTGCCTTCGGCACAGGCATTTCGGGTAAAGATTTTAAGAAGCGGCGGGCTTCTCTTCTCTGCGCCCTTTCCGGAAATATCCGCGACAGCAGGTTGGTCTGTTCAACCATCGACGCCAAAATAGTTGCATCAATAGTAAGCTCTACCCGCTTCATAAAAATATCTTCTACCTCTTTTCTTATCTTCTCAACCAATTCCTGATCCATTACGAAAACTTTTTCGTACGGAATAAATAAAATGCGGCGCACCTCAGTTCGAAGAACACGCTTTCGAACAAGTGTCCGAATAAAATGCCTTTGAATTTTTCGTCCACGGACATTGAACCGCGAAATCCAGCTACGCAATTTGCGATCTTTGTTACTCGCGCTAATCCGGTGTAAAAAGAAGTCGTAAATCTCGTCGCTTTGAAAAGTCGGATCGACCAAATGAACCAACCCATTTTCCATCGAAATCACTTTTTTATTCATCAACTCGATAAATACGGAGCCGGTTAGTGTCATCGCCAGAGTTGTTGACGCACTTAGAAAAATGCCGCCGCGCTTCGGATTAACGGCCAGACAAAACAATTTTTCGCTAAGTTTTAATGACCTGTCCATTTTGATAAAGTTGAAAGTTTAAAAAAATACGACATAACTAAAGTTCGGAGCTCCCAAGTTAGTTGTAACCCACATTGTTTTTTAACTTCGTCTCCTCATTCAGAACTCACTTTTGACATTTAAATATACTATTTTCTACTATGAAACGAGGATTTGCAAGCGACAATAATTCAGGAATTCATCCTGAAATTTTGAGCGCTATTGCTGTTGCCAACCAGGGACATGCAGTTGGTTACGGAGGTGACGAACTTTCAGAAAAAGCCCGCCGACGTTTTAAACAGGAATTTGGAGAAAAAACGGAAGTCTTTTTTGCGTTCAACGGAACAGGGGCTAATGTTTTAGGACTTTCGAGCCTAACCCGCTCGTTTAATTCAATTATATGTGCCGACACTGCTCACATTCAGGTTGACGAGTGCGGTGCTCCCGAGAAATTTACCGGCTGCAAACTTCTCCCAGTTGAAACAATTAAAGGAAAAATCACTCCGGATGGGATCAGAAAATACTTGCACGGGTTTGATTTTGAGCATCATTCACAACCTCAGGTTATTTCAATTTCTCAGGTAACTGAGCTGGGAACCGTATATACGCCTGAAGAAATAAAAGCAATCACCATGTTGGCACATGAATACGAGCTTTTAGTTCACATGGACGGAGCCCGCTTAGCCAACGCAGCAGTAGCACTTGGCTTGCCGTTCAGTGCATTCACAGTTGATGCAGGCGTTGACGCCCTTTCATTCGGCGGAACAAAAAATGGCATGATGATGGGTGAAGCGGTACTTTTCTTTAATCCCGAACTGGCCGCAAAAACCAAATATATTCGCAAACAGAGTATGCAGTTATACTCTAAAATGCGTTTCATCAGTGCACAGTTTCTGGCGTATTTCGAAAACGAGTTGTGGAAACGAAATGCAACGCACTCAAACAATATGGCAAGACTTCTGGAAGCTGAAGTAAAGAAAATTCCGGCCATCCGGCTCACTCAGGAAGTAGAGGCAAACGGCGTATTTGCAATTGTTCCTGCTGAAATTATACCCAAACTTCAGGAAGAATATTTCTTTTACATGTGGGATGAAAGCCGCTCTGAAGTCCGTTGGATGACATCGTTCGACACCAGCGAAGACGATATTTACAATTTTGTTGCGTTGATCAAATCATTGGTATAAATGCCTTTATTCAACTACTATCCACGACACAACGAGTTACACGACAAAGACACAGAACGGAAAATATTCAAATACAGTTTGCTGTTTTCCGTTCTGATTGTTGGCTCATTTTGGGTGGTAAAAGTAATTGAAGATTATTTGGGCAAAGATTTAACCGAATATGGCATTTTGCCGCTGCAATTGGATGGACTGAAAGGAATTATCCTTTCACCTTTTATTCACAGCAATTACGACCACCTGATTTCGAACTCCGTACCATTTTTGGTGTTGTCGTTTGCACTGTTTTACTTTTATCGTAAGCTGGCCTACCGCATTTTGTTTCTTATTTATTTACTATCAGGACTATGCGTTTGGCTAGGTGGACGAGATGCCTACCACGTTGGCGCCAGCGGAATAATTTATGGATTGGCATCTTTCCTGTTTTTCAGCGGAGTTTTCCGAAAAGACGCCAATTTATTGACCATCAGTATAATCGTTGTATTCCTCTACGGAAGTATGTTTTGGGGAATCTTTCCTTTAAAACCTGGCATTTCGTGGGAAAGTCATTTCTGGGGTTGGGTCAGCGGGCTGGTTTTGGCGAGATACTACCGCAACCATGGGCCAGTCAGGCCGGTATCGAGTTGGGAAAATGAGCCGGATGAAGATGAAGATTTTCCCGAGGAAGAACCTGGCCAATTGGACAGTGAGAATAAGTTGTTTGTTAATTAATTAACCTTAACTCAGGTAGTAAAAAAAAACTACAAATTATCACAAAACACTACGAATCAATACTTTAATCCTCTATTCACTTGTAATATTTGAGGCAACCTGGTTCAACAGGCATCTTCCCTTTCATTATATTTTCTGCAATCAACACCCGAATTGAAAAAAATTCTAACTTTGCCGTCCCAAGTATAATTCGGTTCTAAGACAATGATTAGCAGAAGAATAATAAGAAGCAAGGTATTGCAGATTTTGTACGCGTTCTTTACATCACCTGAAACTTCGATCAATGCAACTGAAAAAGAGCTATTCTTTAGTTTGCAGAAAACTTACGATCTATACCACTACCTCATGGCGCTGGTTGTAGAAATCGAGAAGTTTGCAGAAGAACGCATTGATATTGGTAAGAAAAAATTACGGCCAACCAGTGCCGATCTAAATCCGAATACACGTTTTGTTGATAACCGGCTTATCCGGCAGTTAAAATCAAATATTTCGCTTGAAAAACACCTGCAGGCTTCCAAACTCAGTTGGGCTAACGAAGGCGATTTAGTCAGAAAACTGTATTTTCTGGTGGCAGAACAAGATTTTTTCAAAGCTTATATGGAAGCTCCTGAAAGTTCGTATGCTGCCGATCGCGATGTTGTTGAAGACATTTTGAAATATGTGATCCTGAACAACGAAGACATTGAGTATTTACTGGAAGAACAGAGTATTTACTGGAATGACGACATCGATTTTGTTGTCAGCATGGTTCTGAAAACCTTCAAGAAATTTAAGGAATACAGCGACGAACGACAAGCTCTATTGCCAATGTACAAAGACGAAGAAGACCTTCAATTTGCAAAAGATCTTTACCGGCGAGTAGTGCTCAATCACAAAGAAAACGAAGCACTTATCAAGCAACACACGACCAACTGGGACATTGAACGCATCGCCTTTATCGACAACCTTATTCTGGAACTGGCATTGACCGAATTTCTGAATTTCCCTTCGATCCCGACAAAAGTTACGCTGAACGAATACATCGAACTCTCGAAATATTACAGCACCGAAAAAAGTCGGAATTTTATCAACGGAATTTTGGACAAAGCATTGAAAGACCTGAAGAAAACAGATAAGATCCACAAGGCCGGACGCGGTTTAATTGGCGAAGAAGAAGAATGATCTCAAGGACAAAGGAAAAAGGGAAAAGGGAAAAAGGGAAAGCAGGATACCTGGAACTTGGTGTTTGGAGCCTGCTGATAGTTTTATTCGCTTTACTTTTTTCATGCGGTTCTCAAAACTCAAAGCCGGGAACAACAGAAAAATCAGACGAATCGGGCATTGCCAAATTTGTCTTTTCAGAAGAAATCCATAATTTTGGTTCGCTCAATGCCGGGGAAATCGTTTCATTCACATTTGTTTTCAGAAATGACGGAAGAAAAACCCTGAACATTACCGGAGTTGATTCGGGCTGTGGCTGCACCCAGGTAAAAATTGAAACACCAACAGTTGCGCCCGGTCAGGAAGGACGATTAGAAGTGATTTATAACTCGGCAGGAGAGGTAGGACGACAGCTAAAAACAATCACCTTGTTTTCGAATGCTGAGAAGCCTGAAAAACAGATCTTTATAAAAGCGAACGTAACAAACGATCTGATAGAAATAAACAGTTAAAAATTATACACATGATGAATTATTTGTTAATGGCTCAACCAGCCCAGGGTGGTGCACAACCAAATCCATTCCTTTCGTTTTTACCATTTATCCTGATTATCGTAGTTTTTTACTTCTTTATGATCAGGCCACAAATGAAACGCCAGAAAGAAGTTGCTGCTTTCCGCAACAGTCTTCAGAAAGGCGACAAAGTGGTTACTACCGGAGGTATTTACGGAAAAATTGTAGAACTTAGAGACAACTACATTTTGTTACAAATTGACGACAACGTGAAAATTCGCGTTGACAAAAATGCTATCGTAAAAGACAGCTCTGACGTTCAGGCTGATAAGTAGTAATGTAAAAATATTGTTAGAGAAATGAGCCGGCTATTTGTCGGCTCATTTTTTTATATTTGAAGCCGTGAAAACGAACGGAATATATCGGTTTGTAAAGTTCCTGAAAAAAATCTATTTCAAGAACGACAAACGTGTGGCTGCATACCTGATTTGTGTAGCCATTGCTACCGGATTCTGGTTTCTCAATGCTTTAAGTAAAACCTACACCGTTCAAATCAAAGTACCGGTTCAGTACTATAATTTTCCGAATAATAAAACATTCGCCGGACACCTGCCCGAGCAGTTCGAACTTACTGTTCGTGCGCACGGATTCACCATTCTGCGGCAAAAATTAGGTTCGTGGTTTGGACCACTCGAATTCAACGTAAACGAGATGACCAACGAGCGCATGACCGGAAATCAACGTACACGTTTTGCTTTTCCAACCCGGCAGTTTTTACCTGCATTGTCATACCAAATGTCGAGCGATTTAGACATTATCAATATGAATCCTGATACCCTTTTCTTTGGCTTTGGCCAAATGGAACAAAAACAGGTAAGAGTAAAACCAATTGTGGAACTTAATCTGAAAAAGCAATACCAGCTTTCAGGCGAAATAAAAAGCGCACCAAGCGAAGTGCTCGTAAGCGGGCCTCAGGGAATGATTGATACGCTCCAATTTGTTTATACAAAAAAACAGCTGTTCGAAAAAGCAGATAAATCGATTCGGGCAAATGCACAGCTTGAACCACTAAAAGAAATATATTTTAACAGGCAGGAGGTTGAAATAACTGTGCCAGTTGAAGAATATACCGAGGCACAACTGATAGTCCCGGTTATAATGAAAGATGCGCCTTCGGAGGTAAAAGTAAAACTTTTTCCAAGCCGTGTGAAGGTTTCTTTTTTGGTTGGACTGAGCCAGTTCTCTGAAATCCGGCCTGAAAATTTTAAACTTGCAGTATCATACGCCGACATAGAAAAAGGAATACAACGTTTGCCAATAAAAGCATTGTCGGTTCCTCCGTTTTTATACGACGTAAAAATTAGTCCGGAAGAAATTGAATACCTGATCGAAAAATGAAATTATGCTGAAAGTTGGAGTCACCGGAGGAATAGGAAGCGGTAAAAGCACCGTGTGTAAGGTTTTTTCCACCTTGGAGATTCCCGTCTTCGAAGCCGACAAAGCAGCAAAGGTACTTATGAACAGCGATCCCGGCATTTTCGATCAACTCACCCGCCTGTTCGGAACCGACGTTTACCTACCTGATCATACAATCAACCGAAAATATTTGGCAGGAATCGTCTTCAACGATAAATCTTTGCTGACGAAGTTAAACGAAATCGTTCACCCCGTTGTTAGAAGTGCGTTTTTCAGTTGGTGCGACAAACAGCATTCACCTTATATCATTCACGAAGCAGCTATTCTGTTTGAAAGCGGCTTCTACAAATTCATGGATAAAACCATTGCTGTTGTAACCGATGAAAAAGAACGGATTAACCGGGTAATGAAACGCGACGGTGTAACAATTGAAATGGTTCAGGAAAGAATTAGAAATCAGTGGAATGACAAACAACGCATGGAACTGGCTGATTTTGTAATAGGTAATAACGACGATGAGCTGATCATTCCACAAATAATAGAAATTGACAAACAACTAAGAAAAAATGGCTAAAGTAGGAAAATGGATTGCAGGCGGCCTGGGTTGGGCCGTAATGGGACCGATTGGTGGAATAATTGGTTTTGTGGTTGGATCATTATTCGATCACACCCAGGTGGTTTATGGAAGTCAGGAAAACCAATCGAATTTGCAAACCACACAGGGCGGTTACATCATGAGTCTTCTGGTTCTGGTAGCCGCAGTTATGAAAGCCGACGGCAAAATTCTGAAATCGGAACTTGAATACACCAAACAGTTTTTTGTAAATGCGTTTGGAGTTTCGGCAGCCCAGGAAGCAATACGGATACTTCGCGATTTGCTGAAACAAAATATCCCGGTTACCGATGTTTGCAACCAGATCCGCCACAACATGGATCAGCCGTCGCGCCTGCAACTTCTGCATTTTCTGTTTGGAATTGCTGCAGCTGACGGAATTGTTCACCCCGACGAGCACAAACTGATTAGACATATTGCCGAACAAATGGGCATCAACCAGAAAGACTACGAATCGATTGAATCGATGTTTGTGGCCAATACCGATGCTGCATATAAAATTTTGGAAGTTGATCCGTCGGCAACCGACGATGAATTGAAAAAAGCTTACCGGAAAATGGCTGTCAAATACCACCCGGATAAAGTGACTTACCTGGGCGAAGAGGTTCAGAAAGCTGCTCACGATAAATTCCAGAAAGTAAACGAGGCCTGGGAAATTATCAAGAAGCAAAGGGGAATCGTTTAACACAACCGAAAAAAACACACAGCCTGCAACACTTATTTTGCAGGCTTTTTATTTGTAGAGCCGTTATCTCTCGTTTGAAATTTTTAACAATATTCTATTCCAGGAACACGCCAAACAAGTGAAAGTTATTCAGATTAATAGCTTAATTTACTGCTTCAATTTCTGACACATTCATCGATATGAATTGTTCAAACCTCTTGAAAAAAAATGGCATTTTATTGGTAATGCTGTTTTGTGCAACGCTGTCGCTTTTTGCGCAACAGCCGGCTAGGTACGCAGGTATTGAAGTATATTATTTTCACGGCAAGCATCGATGCGCAACATGTAACGCTGTTGAGAAGGTGACCCGGGAAGCGCTGAAGCAATATTACGGCGATCAGATTACACTCAAAGCAATAAACCGCGAAGAGGCTCAAAACATCGCGCTGGTAAAACAGTATCGGGTTGCAGGCCAAGCTCTCCTGATTGTGAAAGGAGATCAAAAGTTCGACCTTACCAACCTCGCATTTATGAATGCTGAACGAAGTCCATATCGTCTGAAAAGCAAGATTAAAGAAACGATTGACAAAATAATGTGAAAATTTACAAATTTGAGAATTCATAGGTTATTGGGTAAACGAATAATGAAAGAACAATTGCTGTTTAACTGGCAAATCAGGCAGGTCGGTTAGATATAAAAATTACAAATTCGAATGTTGCCTCAAATCGCAGCGTTATAAAACCGGATCTGCTAATCTTCAAATTTCCTCATTTTCAAATCTGACTATATGGACTTTCTCCAAACATTGCTGGAAAACACTCAGATTCCGCTTTATTCAGCCTTTCTACTGGGCTTGATGATGGCCATCAGTCCGTGTCCGCTGGCGATGAATATTACCGCTATCGGGTACATTGCCAAAGATCTCGAAAATCGTCGCCGCGTTTTCTACAACGGGTTAATTTATACACTTGGGCACGCCATTAGCTACACCACAATCGGATTGTTATTTTATTTTGGAGCCAGTCAGTTTCAACTGTCCGGATTTTTTCAGAGCTGGGGCGAAAAACTGATGGGACCGCTTCTGATTTTCGTTGGCCTGATCATGCTCAATGTTATCAATTTCAGCCTGCCAGGAGCGGGAAGACTAAGAGAAAAGATGACGCAAAGAGATAATCGCGGTTTTAGGGGCGTTTTGTTGCTAGGCATCGTGTTTGCTCTGGCTTTCTGCCCATACAGCGGCGTGCTGTACTTCGGAATGCTTATTCCGATGACGATTAGTAACGCATCGGGCCTTTATCTTCCGATCATTTTTGCTTTAGCAACCTGCCTGCCTGTAATCTTTTTCTCGTGGCTCATTGCTTTTTCGTTGGGTTCGCTGGGCAAATTCTATAATAAACTTAAGCTCTTCGAACTCTGGATTAGGCGTATTGTCGCCATTACTTTCCTTACTGTAGGAGTTTACTACCTAAAAATTTTCTTCCTATAGTTTGAAATTTAATATTCGGCTGCCCTGATTTTATTCCTGATAATTTTTATTTATCGTGCTGTATTCGTTATATTTAGAAAGCCAAAAAACGAATTATCATGAAAACGAAATCATTGGGTTTTATAGGTGGAGGTAGGATTACCGGGATTATCCTTCAGGCTCTCGCTCACAAAAAAGCAATTTTTGAGTCGATAACAGTATTCGATTCTAATGCAGAAACGCTTCAGGAACTGAAACTCAGGTTCCCTTATATCCAGGCGGCTTTTACAGTAAATGAACCCGCACAAAAAGACATCGTGTTTCTGGCGATTCATCCGCCGGTTATTATGGAAACGCTCGATAAAATTAAAACAGACATTTCGGATCAGACGATTTTCATTTCGCTGGCACCAAAAATTACGGTTGCAAAAATAGCATCCATACTACTTATTCCTCAAATTGTTAGGCTAATTCCAAATGCGACATCCATCATCAACCACGGGTATAATCCGGTATTTTTTGCCGAAGGTATGACCGAAGTTCAGAAATGGTATATTCTGGAAATGCTAAACCTGTTGGGGCACACATTCGAAACTGCAGAAGAGAAACTGGAAGCTTATGCGTTGATTTCGGCCATGTTGCCAACCTATTTCTGGTTCCAGTGGCATGAACTCGAAAAAATTGGAACCGAATTTGGATTAAGCAATGCCGAATGCCGCGAGAGCATTTACGAAACGCTGAATGCCGCACTAAACACAATGTATCGCTCAGGAATGCGCCCAAATGAAGTGATGGATTTGATCCCTGTAAAACCGATTGGAGATAATGAAGAACAGTTCAAAGAGGCTTATCGCGAAAAGTTAAATGAATTGTACCAAAAGATAAAACCGTAAATTTAGATTTGTTGTTAATGTAAATTTGACAACCGTATGACATCAACAGGGAAATCGTTATCGTTGCAGGCAATTTCAGGAAATCTGGATTACGACAAGGCCCGTCACCTGCTGAGTCGCTGTTTGTTTGGTGCCCGAAAATCTGAGATTGACTCTCTTATCGGAAAAAGTATTTCATCGGCAGTTTCAATGCTTTTGCAAAATGTTGATACTCCGCCGCCGCCTGTAACCTACGATGCCAACGATTTGGATGTACCTGTTGGCGAAACGTGGATAAATGCCGCTTACAACAGTACCTACAACACTTATCGGCTACGAAGTTTGCGCTCGTGGTGGATTAGCCTGATGATGCAGCAAGGCATTTCGCTAACCGAAAAAATGACTCTGTTTTGGCACAATCACTTTGTAACAGAAACAGAGACCGTTACCTATGCTTCAATGTTGTATCAGTACAACCAGCTGTTGCGAAAATATGCCCTGGGAAATTTCAGGCAATTGACGTATGAAATGACCATCAACCCTGCGATGCTGATTTACCTCAACGGAGAATCGAACAAGGCAACGGCTCCCAATGAAAATTACGGCAGAGAATTACTCGAATTGTTTACCATTGGGAAAGGACCATTAATTGCGGATGGAAATTACACGAACTACACCGAAACTGATATCAAAGAAGCGGCCAAGGTTTTA
>Ga0209098_1001676_pt1 | contig 20714 bp, 9 predicted proteins | sample AD_JPNHW1_MetaG_FD_184429 | JGI IMG/M metagenome (GOLD analysis project Ga0209098, IMG submission 184429) | Active sludge microbial communities of municipal wastewater-treating anaerobic digesters from Japan - AD_JPNHW1_MetaG (SPAdes) (version 2) | ecosystem: Engineered > Bioreactor > Anaerobic >...
AATTCCGGTATATGATGAATTTTTAATCTGATTAAGCAGTTGATTTTTGTTATTGGGATCAATATAGAAAGTTCTGTTTCTAAGCTCTGACCAGTCATTTGATACGTAGTAGCATAAGTTGTATTCAATTCTGGCTAAAACTGTGCTATTGAATAAAAGTTGACCTTGCGTAATTGCCTCATTGCTTAGTTTAGGAGTTTCAACGTACTGAACCAAATCTGAGACCCAAACAGGAGGAACACCTATTGTATTAACCGGACGATTCTCTATCTCCATACCCTTGACAAGAGGATATTTATTATATAGAAGATCTTTATAATTATTAGCGTACCAAGGAGTTTGATCAACTAGTGCCAAAATCTTTATATTCTGTAACTCCCAATCATCGAAAAGTTCATATACAGGAGCGACACCTTTATAGTTGAGATGTAACTGCTTAATAAAAGTTGTAATACTAAGCCGCGAGTACGAAACATTCAAACTCGACATCTTTTCGATAAAAGTGTTATAGCTACTCGTTCTAAAATGAAGGGCGTATAGCTGAGTTGTTCCCTCTTCTGTTAGTGTTCCTTCAATCTGTTTTGTAGTAACTGTTTGATCATCGGATATGTTACTCTCGTTATTTTTCACATTACTATCAACCACAAGCGAACTTGTACCGCTTGGCACTCTTAGAATACGCATTTGATATATTGAACTATTGATTAGGCTAGCAGGGACATTTAGCTCAACCCTCTTACTTGCTGCATTATAGGTAATTGGCATATTCAATGTATTACTACCAGAGGTAAATCTTGCTAGGTAGGTCCAATCGCCGGGTTTACTAAACAGATAGTTTACTCCTTGGTTTAGCTGAATATAGGCATAGCCATACTCCTGTTTTAAGAAGTTAACCATATTCTTTACCGGATAGCTATACGCCACGTTGTTTTCAGTGATGTAGTCAGGTGCTACCCCTGTTACAAAAGCAACCTCTCTTTCTTCGCCCTCAACATTCCCCGAAACCTTATAATCCTGCCAAGCACCACCTTCAAAATACTGGAAGTGAACTTTAATGCTACCCTTCAGACTCTTTTGTCCGGGCAACACCTCCGCAGGTTTAAGAGCAAGCACATCATGGGTTGAGTTCCACATCGGCGTTACGGTAATTTCTTGTCCATTATCAAGAATTTTGAAATAATCAAGCGCAACCCTAAAAGCTTTTTCTTGTCCATCGGTATCCATTACATTAAATGGCTGATTAATTGGCAAGTTAAATGCAACTTGAGGAGTAATAAATACATCTACATCCTTGCCATCCTCGCCAGGAGTAACCTCTGCAATTACTTTAATGCCCTCAACTGCGCTTGCGTTCACGAGCACACATTGGTTACCATAGCTAAACTCAAAATGACATTTACCTTTCACCAAACCACCAAGCACAGAGAAGTGAGCTTCAACAGCACCTGCAAGGTAGGTTGGGTTTGGTAGCTGTGCTCCCATTACAGCAGCAAAACCGGCATCCATAATACTAAATTTCTTTGTTCGCCCAAAAACTCTTACTCTTACTCCTATGCTCGCATCTACAAACGCCCAAGCTTGCCCTTGAGCATACCAACCATTTATACCAAGAGAGCCACTAATTCCTTGGCAACGAGCTTCGTTACCAAAGTTTTTAAGCATTATATCGAATCCTGCTCCAAGTTCAAACTTCCCATAAAAAATTAGGAACTTCTGCTCACCTGTTGATGCAAGCAACGAAGCACCAAATGCAAATCCTCCTCCCATTTTTGTAAGATTATCGCTTCGCATATTGGTAAAGTTGACCTTATCGGATAGGTTTCTTAAGTTTGCTGGAAGAGGCGGAAAATCAGGAAGTTCGGTTCCTACCATAAAGTAACTGGTTGCAGTTACTACATTCAATAGCGTTACGCCAACCGGACACGTAGGTGTACCAACATATATATGCCACTTTGATTTTGCAAAGTAAAACTCAACCCTACCCGCAAGGTTATTGCTACCCGCTCCTTTAATTGCTCCTGCAACATTTATATATGCCTCAGAGTATCCTGATAACTCGTGTTCTTCGACCAAGTACTGAATATTTACAACTGCCCTAACCTTTGCATCCTTGCCATCGCTTGTAATTTCGGACATGAACTTAGCCTCACCCTCAAAGTAAACCTTTCCAATTCCAAAGCTGGGCGTGAATTCAACCCCAAAACCAACGCTTCCATTAAATGCGCTCGAAGTAGGTTGTGTACCAATAATTACCTTTGCGTTAATCCCTAAACTAACCCTATCGGTTGGTATGTAAGTTATGCCTGAGTTTGTTTTACCAGGCGTACTATTCCCATCGGTGTTTGCACTGGGGGTAATTGCCATATTGACTGGCAGGTTGCGCTGCATATGATAGTATGCACCGCCGCCAAAACCGTAAATTGCAAAACCAGTGAAAATGGGAATACCTGTGGATAAAATCACACTAGCATCGGCATACCAATACCTTAAACCATTAACATTCCCAAACTGTGCTTTTGCACTAACGGCTATACCTGGCGTTACCGTTAAACTGACCGATCCTAAATAACCATTACCATATACTTGGTCGTTCTTATAGCAAATCAGTTCTCCTTTTAGTTTGATGGCTCCAGTATTGGCATCAATCTTTATTCGTCGCAATTCAAAATCCTTGTACCCCCAGCTATTATCGTCTCTAGTAGCCCAAATCACAAAAGATGTTTCGCCTTCAATCTTTCCTTGCATTAGGTTTGCATCCACATCGAATAGTAACCCTAAATCATTACTTTTCTTTTCAAGTGCAACTTTCTTAATCTGAACAGGGAAACCCGACATTAACCCAGAGGTCAATGATAGATACTTAATGTCGAGTCGAGGATCTTCTCTCTGAATAGTTAACTCCTGAAAATCAATATCGGCAAGCGATGCACCAACCGAACCGCCAACCTGTATCTTTAATTTCCCGTTTAAAACAGCTTTCGGGTAAAACTCCCCATCCTTTGATTTTACTGTAATTGATGAATTGCTATCAATTGTCAGCTTTGAGCCGGAGCCAAACAGGGGCACATTAATATTTCCCGGCAGTGTTACCTGAAACAAGAAATTCTTATCTCCATCAATTGATGCCTGATAACTCAGAGGTTTGTTCTGCTCTGTAATTGGGAGTAGAATTCCACCTGCCATTCCAAATCCTGATAATTCATTTTTTTCTAATGATAACGAGAGCGAGTTTACCGAAAACTTCCAACCACCCAAATTCCCTTGATCCAAAGTAAGTAATGGGCAGTTTAGCAAAACGGAACCGGTAATCCCCTCCATATCAATCAAAAATCTACTAACTGTCACTTCAGGAGCCGGGCCGCTTTTCGCAAATTTATCCGGGAATTTTAATGTTAAAGAGTTTATGTAGAGCCCTCGCCATAGGTTTTTGTTAGCCCCATCAAACAAAGCCGATTCATAGCCTGCTGGGAATTGCATTGACTCAACATTGCGGGTATCGCTCATGTCAAGCACAATCTCCTTGGGGTAAAAACTAAAATCTTTCAGGTCTTTAACCTGAAATGGATCAACCGAAATGCTAAGTAAAATATCGTTGAAGTCAACAACCGAACACATCACCCTTCCAGTAACTGGAACTCCTGTTACTATACTTCTTGTTGAAGGATTTTCCTTATAAAAAACGGATGGATCGAGTTCAATCTTAGCCGAAAGTTGAGTCGCCTTATAGCCATTGCAATCCCATTCAACAAACGTTGAATCAGCATTAATCAACAAACTATTATTCCCTAGTAAATCAATAGGTTTATCCTTAAGCATTTTAAGTTTTACAGCCTGAATACCATCAATGCTTATTTTTACATCATCAGCAACCAGTCCAATTTTTTTAGATGAGCCGGGGAAGGATAGGCTCATGTAAGCTTTTGCAACAGCACCTGTAGTTGTAAATCTTAAATCATCGAGCACCACAATATAGTAGACACCACCAATCTGTTTCCCAATTCCAATTGGGAGAGTATAAACTTTCTTGGGATCGAGCAAATCAACAATCTTATTATCCTTAATTACTTTTTGCGTCAACGAATCGGCAATTTGATCGATATCAATCTGCGAATAGGTAGCAGTGTCGGGACCTGGGAGAATGCTGCCAATGCTGAAGTATGGAATTTCATTCACAACCTTTCGCTTAACATCATCAACAGTTTCAATATTGTTTTCTGCTAATGCCTGATTAGCAAAAAGTAGAATTAAAAACTGAATCAGTACTAAAACCTTGTTAATTGAATATCTCATAATTTTCAAAATCATTTTGAATCAAAAGAATAGGTATATGCAAGGTTTCCCGTAAACTCGAAAGTTCTGGGCTTTGAAACATTTGTATCTTTACTATCCCTGTAAATCAATGCAATATTTAAGTTAATTCGATGAACCTTTTGGTGTGCAAATCCTCCTCCTAACCTCAGAGAATAAACACCCCCAGTGTAATCACCATCCTTCATCGAGAAATTATATGCTAAACTTGTATTTGTTGATAGTTTCTTATTTAAAAATGATTTACCTATTCCAACAACAGGCCCTGCCATTAACTGCTTCTGCACCGAGGGGACATAGCTAAAACTTCCGAGCAAAGAACCCGTTAAGGTTAGATTCGTTGGAACAATACTGTATGAGTAGGCAATGTTAGCTTGATAGAAGTATGAGCTATTTAAAATCCCATTCCCTTCCTGCCTATTCACCGACTGCTGATACGAAAGGCTGGTCATAAGCATCTTTCGCTTATCCTTATTGTCTAAAGCACCAAGAACAATAGAACTTGAAAGCATTACAGTCTGTGAAATCTGTGTAAAATTTAAAGTATCGAGGTTTTTATAGGGATCAGTAGTGTTAATCTGATCGAAAGGAGTTCTCATATAGGTGAAATAGGAATAATTGGAGTAGTTTGAGTTTAGGCTTAATCTCTGCGATGGAGCGTATGATACATTAAGGCTACCCAAAAACTGATTTGATGTTGATAGCTTTGAGTTATCGAGGTTATTCCTCTGACTTCCTGCGCTTCCGGCCAAATTCAGTTTTCCTTGCAAAAGCTGTTTAGTTGCAGTAAAAGCTATATTTTCCAAATCGTTATTGTTGTAGTACGCGCCAAGTGTAGAGTAGTTTGGTTCAATCCTCTCATACGCCACGCCTACAGAATATGATCCCCCAAGATAATCTAACGAACCCTTAAATGCTGACGAATACGATGTTGTTCCATTAGGTTGAATTAAAAAGAACTCTTTTCTACCCACCTGCGATTCATTATCCTTCTGTCGAACATCATGAGTTAGTGCACTTCCTGCATATTCGCCAGAAATCTTAATCTTCTCAAAGAAAGTTCTACCCAACTTAATAGTGTAAACCATATTTTCTTGTGGTTTTACACCAAGTGAATCCGGAATCGTGTTTATACTATTCTTTTTATCGAAAGCCTTGAACAGGCTTATTTCATAATTTCCAACCTTACCCGAATATCCAATTTTTGTTGCATATCCATACCTCTCGTAATATGGCATTACGCCTGGTTTATCCTGATCCCATTTTACGGGTTTTATCAACCTTCCATACATTAAGCTAAATTTCAAACCGATATTTGGAGGGGTTAACTCAATTCCACCACCCAGAAACTGATGTCCATTCAACGAGTATGGTGAGAACGACATCGAATTGTAACCAATGTATGCTTTGATCCACTTATAGGATGGTTGCGCACCAAACTGATTAAAATTGAAAGGTTGAGAATAGTTTACCTGTTGATTTGAGTATGAGAATGAGAATGGAAACGAAATACCATAGAAACTTAAGGTCGCATTACCGCTTAAGAATATAGAATATGGATTTGAAGATGTGTAACTTACATTTCGGTACGTTGCTGACTGGTTAATATTCATCGAGCCGGAAAAGGTAAAAGGCTTCTGCTCAAGAATTGTTGATAACTCCTGAGAGTACAATGCGGTTGAAAAACAAACCAAAAGGGATAATATATAGAACCTACTAAACTTTGCGAACATCAAAGGATCTAGATTATTTCGTACGAATCTTTCATTTTATCAAACCAATCCCGAACATCTTTCAAAGCCTTAGAATAGTCCTTAACATCTAGGTCCCCGCTGGGAAGAAGCTTTAAAGGGAAATTTTTAATGAAGGGCGAAATTAATTCCATTAACCGATACCCACAAACTATATTTTCACTCGAGTTAGGGTTTGTTGACGAACAAAGCTTTTCATCATTGTAAATCGCCTTAATTATTAAGCTAAATGCCTCTTTTTTATGAATATAGATTAAATCCGGATAAAGTACATCAACCAACTGATCGCTCAACGGCATCGAGGAAATTCTTTGCAAGCAATAATCAAGCGACTCCTTATCCCCTAGCCTAGCCAAGGCTTTATAAGTTGCCCACCTTTCCTGCTTTGTAAAGCTCCTCGAATTAGGGAATTGCTGTTTTATTCGCTCAACAAACACTGGATTATCAGTACCTCCAGCAAGAATTACTGCATCTGAATAAAACTTATTATTTCTTATCAAAGAAGATAAACTATCAATACTCGTCACATCATAGTATTTACCAGAAAAACTTTTCAGCGCCTTCACCGACAAAGTCGAAACCACTGAATGTTTTGATTTTGTAGTAAATAGAAAAAGTTTAACAGCTGAATTTTTTACTCTATAACTTGATTTTTTCAGGGCAATACTTTTAACCAAATACAACGAGCCAACTAATTTTTCGGCTGGAAGGCTATCAAGACGAGATAGTGCTAAAGAGTTTACTAGAGTTGCCGTATCACCTTTACATAAAGCAATCCATTCATTCAGCTCTCGCTCATTAGCAAAAATCTTTTTAGAATTAATCCTTTGAATCACTTTGTTTGATTCTTGGGACATAATCGAAGTGTACAAAAAAAGGGACAAAACCCATGGAACAACATATCTCATTTTTTCAACTTCTTGATTTTCTATATCAAATTTAATTATTTTTTTATATTATTTTACATATAAAATGCTTTTATAGTTTTATGCTATATATTAATTTTAGTGATAAAATATTTAGCACTTATTTCATTTTATGATAGATTCACGCTATATAAAAGTTTTACCTGACGCTTTTTTCAAACGATTTATAAAACCCTAAGCATCGCTAAAAATTATGCAAAACCTGGAAACGATATCGAGATAGAGTTTTAGCCAACAAAGCCCACTGAGTAAAGCGGGCTTTTTAATTTTCTCCGCCATAAATGGCGGAGTTACTGATTTTCTTGCGCTTTACCTTGTCCTTACTACTTTATGCAGTAGCGACTTCACTAACTCCGTGCTTTAGCGCGGAGACCTAGCCTACATCCCTAACTGGACTTTAGCCCAAGAATTGCGTTTACCCCTTGCTCGGCGAAGTCTCTGACTTCGCCGAATATAAACGACAGTCTCCTGACAGCTCTAAAATCAATCTCCAAGTAGGTAAAAAACTTTATTTAATAGTAATTAAACCTAAATTCGAATAGAAATTCTAATACGTATTGATTAATATCAATATTTATATGGTTATATATATTTTATCTTTGTGTCATTAAAAATTAGCTAATAAAAATCTGAGGTATCAATAAAATCATGAAAAAGAACCTTTTCAAACTACTGGCATTTGCTTTTCTTGCCCTTGGCTCGATAAGCATTAAGGCTCAGGTTGAAGATCCTATAAACTGGAGCTTTAAGGCTAGTAAGATAAATGGGAATAAGTACGAGATCACCATTAGTGCTTCAATCGATAAGGATTGGCATCTATACTCCACAAAGCTACCCGAAGGAGGCCCACTCCCAACAAACTTTACCTTTAAGCAATCCCCTGATTTCAAACTAATCGGTGGTGTTAAAGAGGTTACTAAGGCAATAACTGAACACGATGCAATTTTTAATCTTGATCTATCCTTCTTCGCTAACAAAGCTGAGTTTAGCCAAGAGGTTGAAATCACAAACCCAACGGAAATAACTGGAAACATTGAGTACCAAGCATGCTTCTCGGATAAGTGCCTTTACCTTGAAAAGGATTTTACAGTTGCAGTAGGTAAAGAGGCAACTGCTGAAGCAGTTTCTCAAACCTCTGAACCACAAAAATTTGATATTCAGCAAAATAAATCATCCGAAAAAAGTGGTAGTTCTTCACTTTTAATATTCTTTCTAGTTTCTTTTGCTGCGGGGTTAGCAGGTTTGCTTACTCCTTGCGTTTTTCCAATGATTCCAATGACTGTTTCATTCTTCATGAACAAGCAGGGGAATCGATTTAACGCATTTATGAACGCAATGGTTTTTGGACTATCAATTATAGCCATTTACACCTCAATTGGACTTATTGTATCGCTAACCAACCTAGGTGCAAACTTTGCAAGCCAAATAACATCTCACTGGATTACCAACCTTATTTTCTTTGTTTTATTTGTAGCATTTGCAGCATCATTCTTTGGGTTATTTGAAATAGTACTACCTGGAAATCTTGCAAATAAAACCGATAGCAAAGTTGATAAAGGTGGATTCATTGGCTCGTTCTTTATGGCGCTAACTACAGTTATTGTTAGTTTATCCTGTGTTGGACCAATCGTAGGAGCTCTGCTAGTAGAGGCAGCATCAGGATTAGGTGCAAAACCAATTATTGGAATGTTTGGTTTCTCTCTTGCATTCTCAATTCCTTTTACCCTATTTGCCATTTTCCCATCATGGCTAAACTCACTTCCACGCTCTGGAGGATGGATGAACTCGGTGAAGGTTGTTCTAGGCTTTATCGTTCTAGCATTCTCACTTAAGTTTTTAATGATTATTGATGATACTTACCATTGGGGCTTACTAGGTCGTGATGTTTACCTAGCTATCTGGATTTCAATTTTTACATTGATGGGATTCTACCTGCTTGGGAAAATCAAATTCAAAAACGATTCAGAACTTAAACATGTTGGCGTTTTCAGATTACTACTTGCTATTGCAACCTTTGCATTTGTAATCTATTTGATTCCCGGAATGATAGGCGCACCACTAAAATCGATCTCCGGGTTACTACCCCCACAATCAACCCATAGTTTCGATCTTATAACCGCAATAAACAAATCGAAGGGTGCAGTAAAGGTTGAAGAGAAATCATCGCTTTGCGAATCCCCAAAATATGCTGACTTCTTGCATCTACCATACGGACTCGAAGGCTACTTTGATTACAATCAGGCATTGGCATGTGCAAAGGCGCAAAAGAAACCCTTATTTATCGACTTTGTAGGTCATTCATGCGCAAACTGCAAGGAGATGGAGGCTAAGGTTTGGAGCGATCCTCGAGTACTCGAAAAACTTCAAAACAACTTTGTAATTGTAGCACTTTATATTGATGAGAGAAAAGAACTACCCGAATCCGAATGGGTTACTTCTAAGGTTGATGGAAAGATTAAAAAGACTATTGGCAAGCGAAACGCCGATTTTCAGATTAACCAATTCAACATCAATGGTCAACCATACTACGTTCTACTTGACAACAACGAGAAAACCTTAGTTGATCCAAGGGGTTATAATACAGATGTTGAGGCTTACCTAAAATTCCTCGATGACGCAATTAATGAATTCAAGAAACGATAAGTAATCGTATTAAAAGTAAAAAGGCCAGACAAATGTCTGGTCTTTTTACTTTTCCAAACTGCTTGACTTATGTGAATATATTGACTTTCTAAATTGATCTATTAAGCATTTCTCTGTCACTTGTCACTTCAATTTTGCTCTTAAATAGCTATTCATCGTAAACATCCGCAGTGCAAGTGCAATTACCAAAGGGTAAATCACAAATGGAAGCGTTTGAGGCAAAATGGGCCACAACAACAGTAAAAAAACAAGAATTACGAAGTTTATTCTTACATAAGCTTTTACAAAGTGGCTAAACCTTTTTGATGTTAAAACAAACGCAACAAATAGATTGATTGGGTTTGCCCACAAAATGTTCATATTCCAAGCCATAGATTTATGGGCTGTTCCAACCCAAAGGAAAGTAAAAACAAGACCCAGCAAACCAATTGAAATTAGTAGAATACGATCGAACCAAATAACTCTAAATCCTTTTTTGAAATACAGAAGGGAAATTCCAATTATCAATATTAATCCAAGGATAAATACCCAAATTGGTGACCACCAAATAACCTTTAAACTTGATAGCTTCCGACCCAGCAAGAGATTTGGCTTTTGTGTAACTGGAGTTTGGTTTAAACCAGATTTAAAGTAGGCACTTTTAAAAGCAGAATCAAGATAATCGGGTAAAAACATATAATCCCAAGGCGTAGCAACCTTATCAGCAGGAATCCCCAACAATAAATTAATCCCAAGTTTTGACCAAGGGGTACGTGTCAAATATGGCATTAAAAGTTGTCTAAAGGATTGCCCTTTATGAAACGAGGTGTAGCTAAACTCTATTTTTCGTGGAATTGCTTCAACTAAAATATTCCTTATTCGGGTAGCGCAGTTATCGCAGAAAAAATCATACCGATAGTAGCGATGCTCAGGCATATAGTTAATAAAAAGAGAATCGAGTAGATATTGCTTTTCCTCTTTGCTAAAATTTAGAACTTGCTCTGATATCGATCTGTTTTCCTCTACATAACTACTATAAAAATCTTCGTAATAGTTCCCTGCAAGAATATAGTTCATTCGTCCCCGAACAAAGTTTGGGTAAAAGTTTGGATCGGAGAAGTCAAAAACCCCATAGTTAAACACGATATCCACCTTGTTAGGCAAATCCTTTACCCTAATTGCACTATGTCCAAAAACAGAGTATAACTCATCGCCGGGAGAGCATGTTAAGAGACTAATTCTTGCGCTATCCGAAAGTACAATCTCTGATTTTCGAGCATTTTGAGCATTTAATAAAACTGGGAGAATTAAAAGAAATGCAAATGCAATTTGTTTTAAACTGTTCATATTAAACTTCTAAATTTGAGGTGTAAAGATAATTCCATTGTTCAATTGAATGAATAATTACTCCATTTTTAGAGCAAAGATTTTCTATATTCGCATTAACAACAGTTCACCATGAAAACATTTGGAGCATATATTGGAGGTTTTTTCAAAACAACTTCTGAGAAAATAATCGTAAAAAGTCCGTTCAACAACGAAACAATTGCGGAAGTATCGCTTGCAGGCAAAAACGAGCTCGAGAATGCAATTCAAGCCGCCCAAAAGGTTGAAGACGCAATGAAAAACCTGCCAGCCTATAAACGATACTCAATACTCATGGATATTGCCCTAAAGATGAAAGATAAGCGTGAGCTACTTTCTAAAACCCTTTGCTCAGAAGCAGCAAAACCTTTAAAATTTGCTTATGGAGAGGTTGACAGAGCCATACAAACCTTTATCGTTGCTGCCGAGGAAAGCAAACGTTTACCATCTGAGCTGATTCAAATTGATTGGACTTCTACAGGAGAAGGCAAAGAGGGTGTCGTTAAGTACTTCCCAATTGGTTTGATTGCAGGTATATCTCCCTTTAATTTTCCACTGAACCTTTCGATTCATAAAATAGCCCCTGCTATTGCATCGGGCTGCCCAATTATCCTAAAACCTGCAAGGGCTACGCCCCTTTCTGCTATACTTCTTGCTGAGATAATTGATACTACTGAACTTCCTAAGGGAGCATTATCGGTATTACCAATGGATCGTGAAGCGGGGAACCAACTAGTTACCGACGATCGATTTGCGCTTCTCTCCTTTACTGGCTCCCCTCAAGTTGGATGGGAAATGAAGAATCAAGTTGGGAAAAAGAGAGTAGTTTTAGAGCTTGGAGGTAACGCGGGTGTAATTATTACTGAAACAGCAGATCTCGGCAAAGCAATTCCCAAATGCATTAACGGGGCATTCTCCTATTCTGGACAGGTCTGTATTCACACTCAAAGAATCTATGTACATCAATCAATCTTTAAACAATTTATTGAAAGATTTGCAGAACAAACCTCAATACTAAAACAAGGCGATCCATTAGACCCAACCACAGATATATCATCAATGATAGATGAAGAAAACGCCATTAGAATAGAGCAATGGGTTGATGAGGCTGTAAAAAATGGTGCCAGCATATTTTTTGGCGGTAAAAGAAAGGGGACCTTTTTCGAACCAACAATTATAACAAACACCCAAAGAGATATGAAAATATGCTCCCTTGAAGTTTTCGGACCGGTTGTTGTAATAGAACCATACTCATCATTTAAAGATGCCATTAAAGAGATAAACTCTTCAGAGTTTGGATTGCAGGCTGGCGTATTTACAAATAAAATTGATGAACAAAACTATTCATTTAACGAGCTTAAAGTCGGTGGGGTAATTATGAATGATGTTCCCACCTTCAGGGTTGATCACATGCCCTATGGGGGAATAAAGAATTCTGGATTTGGCCGTGAAGGTGTAAAATACGCCATGCTAGATATGTTAGAACCTAAACTTTTAGTCAGAAATTTTATTTAATTAACTTATATAAAAACAACAATTTAACGTTTATTATACCTAAAAAATATTGAAAAAATACTGATTACATCTGGCAGGCACGAGTTCAATTAGTATATTTGCAAATCTCATGTAACAATCACCTCAGCAAAGATAAATGGCATTTGAGTTACTACTTAAAGGGATAATGGTTGGCTTACTGGCTTCGATACCGCTGGGTCCTATCGGGGTGATTTGTATTCAACGCACAATAAACAAAGGACGTGCAAGCGGTTTTTTTTCTGGAGTTGGCGCAGCAACCGCTGATACAATATTTGCTGCAATTGCAGGGTTCAGTTTAACATTTATTATCAACTTTATTGAAGAGAAGCAACGGATATTAGAGGTTATTGGCGGAGTTGTTGTGATTATTCTTGGTGTAAAAACCTTTTATACCAACCCTGTTAGCCAGCTACGTCGTCATAAAAAGCAAAAAAACAAGCTTGTCGAAGATTTTATCTCAGTTCTTCTTCTTACAATCACCAATCCCTTTGCAATTTTCCTTTTCGTGGGGATGTTTGCTGCTTTAGGAATTGCCTACAAAGGAGGGGATATGATACCATCTCTTGTAACATTGGCTGGAGTTTTTATTGGAGCAACTTCATGGTGGTTCACTTTAAGTTCGCTTGTAAACCTATTTCGCCAAAAATTCAGGCTAAAACAACTATGGTGGATTAACAAAATAGCAGGAGCCGTAATATTCACTCTTGGTCTCCTCGCAATCGTAAACGTTGTTCGTATCTTTCTGATCAACCATTAATTAACCCAATAATGGTCATTAACTTTAGTACTTCTAAGTAAGAAGTAGTGGATATTATCAATAAACCCACTATCATTCTTTGCGAAATATGAATAGTTATGTATATTTAAGTAGTTCAATTTAGTTGAAAAAGTGTAATAAAATAGTGTTCTATTCATCAACATATCAATACTATACAACTTTTAAAAATACAGCAGAATGAAACTAGCCAATAAACTGATACAGATTTCTTCATTCGGATTAGAGGGGAATTGCGAGAAGGATGCTTTCAGCAAACTAATTCAGATTAGTATATCAAGTCTAGTTCTAATTGCTTACTTTATTTTCCAATCGTTGCTTGCAATTTTCATGCTCGACAGTTTATTTTTAATGCTCACTTCCGTTTTTGCTGCGTTTGTACTTGCAATAAACTTGAGCATTGTAATAAAAAGAAAAAGTTCTAATGGGCTTACCTTAATATCATCAATAATAAGTGGCTTAGCGTTAATGCTTACCATCTTTACTGGGCAAATTGGAATTATAGGAACGTTAATCCTCGGGATTTTCCCTTTCATTGTAATTTCTATGTTAGGTAGTACTAAGGGAAGTTATGTATCTTCCTTTTTTGGTCTAGTGTTTATACTTGCCATATTTATCCCAGTTGAATTTAATCACGTTAACCCACAACCATTAAGCTTTAAGCTATTTTTTACAATTACTTACATTTTTTCATTCATTCTCGCCTACTCTATCGAAATCCTAAAAATTAGATCGATAAGTGATTCTGAGAAAGAAGTACTTGATGAAAAAAATGCAAATAAATTGAATGAGGAGTTTATCGCTAAGCTTTCGCATCAAATTCGTACTCCACTAAACAATATCATGGTCATCTCGAATATATTAACCACCAGTAATCTTGATGACAAACAACGTGATATGGTCGATACAATTCAAGCTTCAACCAATAACTTAGTGAACGTTCTAAACAGCCTTGTTGAAGTATCGAGCGTTGATTTAAGGGAGAGTAGTGAGCTAAATATCATTTTCAACCTACAAACAACCATAAACAACACCCTTAAGCTATTCACATCTCAAAGCTTCAACAATATATCATTCAACCTTAAAATTGATGAAAGTATTCCAAAAAATTTCCTTGGCGATCCTATAAAAATCAAGCAGATTTTTTTGAATATTATTGAAAGCATTATAAAGAATAAGAGTAGTAATAAGATTAACATTGATATTAAGGTTGGCAAAAGCAAGGAAACAGCAGATTCTTTCGAGCTCTTTTTTGAGCTTAAGAGCAATAGGCCAATAATGCTTCCAATCAATGAGAATCATAGCCAGTTTATAGTAAACGAAACCACATTTTCATCGGCTAGTACCCAAATCTATATTGAACTTTTGGATTTGAATATTACCCAAAAACTAATTGAAAGTAAAGGTTCTAAGCTAAGTATTGCATTATCATCGGAAAATGCAACTTTTAATTTCCCATTCATCCTTACTAAAGTAGATAATGAGGTTAGCGAAAGGGTTGCTGTTGAACAAGGTGAAGAAATTAAAAAAGAGAAGCCCAAATCACAACCATCTATTCGACTCGATAATGCCAATGTTCTTCTTGTTGAGGACAACCTAATCAATCAAAAGATAGTTATTCTTAGCCTTAAAAAACTGGTTAAAAACATCGAAATTGCTAGTAATGGCAAGGAGGCTCTTGATAAATTTGGTACAAGCAAGTTTGATATAATCCTAATGGATATTCAGATGCCAATTATGAATGGCATTGTTACCACAAAGAAAATAAGGGAAATTGAAGCTAGCACAAACTCTCACACGCCAATTATTGCCATAACAGCAAATGCGTTACTAGGTGATAAGGAAGAGTGTATTGAGGCTGGGATGGACGACTACATAAGCAAACCTTTTCAGATAGAGGTTCTAATCCAAAAAATGAAAACCTTGGTTGAGGGTTAAACAAATAACTATAAAAAGGGGGTTAAAACAAGCAGCTAAGATCTGGTTTTATACCAATGATTAATATATCATCAACTTGATCGTTTTCACCTTTCCACTCCATAATACTATCTTCAAGGTACTGACGTTGGGTTTCAAGCGGATACTTGTGGATATTTAGCAAAAGGTGCCTAAATCTTCTGAACTTATATTTCTTGTTTTCAGGACCTCCAAACTGATCGGTATAACCATCGGTAAAAATATATAGCATATCGTCAGGTTGAATAGGAATATAGTGACTACTGAAAAGCTGCCTTTCAGGGTTATTACCCATACCAACAGAATATCTATCTCCTTTAATTTCAGTAATCTTGCTGTCGCGAATTAAATATAGATTACTAAATGCACCTGAGTACTGAAGAATATTATTCTCCTTATCAATTATACAAAAAGCCACATCCATTCCGTCTTTAATAAGGGCGTTATCCTCTAAGAACTCCTTGCTAAAAGTTTGTATAACACCAGTATTCAGCCTGTTTAAAATCTCTGCCGAATCGTTTACTCCTTGAATGCTCGTAATATTCCGGAGCAATTCGATCCCAATTATTGACATAAACGCACCTGGCACACCATGGCCGGTACAGTCAACAACAGCAACGAAAAGTTTATTTTTTGTTTCGTTCACCCAGTAAAAGTCTCCGCTAACAATATCCTTTGGCATGTATAACAAGAAGGAATCTGGTAGTAACTTTTTAAACTGAGCAACAGATGGCAAGATGGCCTCCTGCAACCTTTTTGCGTAATTAATGCTATCAGTAATATTCTTATTCTTATAAACTAGCTCCTCCTTCTGCTTTTCAACCTCACTCATCGCAAACTCACGTTCCTTGAGAAGATTGCTTGTTTTACGGAAATTTTTCGTTCTATTCCTAACATAAAGTATTATTGATCCTAAAATAAGAATCATATAAGTAATGTTAGCCAAATCACTTTTCCAAATCGGCGTTTTTACAATTATTTTAAGAGTCTTCCCCTGTTCGTTCCATGTTAAATCGCTATTTGCTCCTTTAACAGTAAAGTAGTAAGTACCAGCGCGAAGGTTTGAAAAGGTAGCAGAATGCTTTGTCCCTAAATCAATCCATTGTTCTGAAACACCCCTCATTTGGTAAGAATAACGGTTATTTTCGGGTCGAGTAAAGTCAAGAGCCGAAAACTCTATTGCAAACACATTAAACTCTTTAGGGATTGTAATTTCAAGAGAACCATCCACCGAAACCGATTTCTTACCCCTTTCGCCAAGTAAGTCAAATGCGGTAATTGCAATATTTGGAAGAGTAACGTTAGAATTAATCGAGTCTGGGAAAAAAGAGTTATAACCTGAAATTCCCCCAAAGAAAAGCTCCCCCGATTTTGATTTGTGACTTGAGTTAACATTAAACTCCAAACTCTGCAAACCATCAGCAACATCAAATGATTTAATCAACTCAGTTTCGGGATTTAGTACAGCTAGACCCCAATTTGTTCCAATCCATATTCTACCTTTGTTATCCTCTTCTATAGAATATATTAGGTTGTTGGGTAAACCATCTTCCTCTGTATATAGTTTAAACTTGCCAGTGGCACAATCATAACGATGCAAACCATTCGCAGTTCCCACCCAAATATATCCATTTGAATCCTGCGACAAACTTAAAATCTCATTTGACACTAAATGATCTGGAGCATAAGCTTCTTTTCTTACAAAACGGGTTATAACCTTTGTTTTCGGATCAATTCTATTAAGTCCACTGGTAGTTCCTGCCCATACAAATCCGTCTTTGTCAATCATTACATCAAAAACCTCACCTTCAGTTATTGTTGTAGTATCATTCGGGTTATTGTAATACCCAATTAACGTTTTCTCCGATAATTGGAATAAACCTATTTTAGTAGCTACCCAAAGGTTATCATTTCGATCCTCGGCAATTGAATAAATCCTATTATTACTAAAAAGACCTAGCGCATTTATTCCTTTGTATGTAAAATAGTTGACGAATTGATTTATGCTTTGTTTATAAATTAGTAATCCATCCCTAGTACCAACTAATATTTCGTTTTGTCTGGTAATGAATATTGTATGTATAAAATCGTTGGGAATATACCTATTAGGCTCTTTACTCGAAAATAATAGTTTAGCCCCCGTTGTTGGGTTAAAGCGGAATAATCCGGCCCCCCATGTCCCAACCCAAACTACACCACCAGCATCTTTAGCAATAGAGGCTACAATATTATTTGCAAATAAGGGATCACCAGTTGTAGATTTAGAGTAAAGTTTAAACTTAGGAGGTTTCCTATCCCATTTGATTAAGCCTTGAAAAGTTCCAATCCAAAGAATTCCTGAACGATCCTCATAAAAAGCAGATACAAATGATGTTAAAAACTTATCGCCGTTATAACTTAAATCATCATAGTTAACAAGAGTATGGTTTGCTGGATTAAAACTAGAAAAACCAACATCAGTACCAATCCATATCAATCCACTTTTATCTTGGTATAACGTATTAATAATCGAACTGTGTAGATTATTTGATAAATTATCCCGAGTGAAAAACCTTGTGAATTTTTTTGTATTTCTATTGTAAAGGTTCAATCCATTGTCTGTTCCAATCCATAAGTTACCGAAGGAATCTTCAAAAATATCTTTTACAACATCACTACTTATTGAAGAAGGGTTTTGGGGATCGTTTGTAAAGCGTTTAAAAATTTTGACTCGCCTATCGAAAAAGCACAAACCATCCTTTGTCCCAACCCATAAAACTCCTTGTGAATCCTCACAAATATCAAAATCACCAAGATCAGAAGAAAAAGTAAAAAGATTATTGTAGTGCGAGAAACGCTCAAAAGTGCCCTTTTCGGCATCAAACATATCAATTGAACTCAAGGTTTTAACCCAAACAACGCCCTCTCGATCCATGTAAACAGTATATATCCGGTTGTCACTTATGGTTGATGGATCGTTAAATTTGTTGTAATAGTTAATAAATTTCCCTGTATTTCTATCAAGAACGCTCAATCCACGATTTGTTCCAATCCAAATATTCCCTTTTTTATCTTCACAAATTGAGTTGATATAGTTGTTAGCAAGACTATTCGAATCAAGTGGGTTGTTTCGGTAGGTTTTAAAGTTATAACCATCGTATCGGTTTAAACCATCCTGTGTGGCAACCCAAAGAAAACCATAGGAATCTTGAATTACACAGGTAACACCGGATTGCGACAAACCATTATCAATATTAAATAGTTTGATATGGACTGTCTTGCTACTAATCGTAGACGAAATAGTAACAGCTAAGAAAACTAGAATTAACGATCTAACAAGTTTAAGCAACCAATTCATAGGTTATGCTAAAATAGGAAAAAAGGGAATCATTTATTGCAATAAAATTCAACATTTACAAACATCTATTCTTTCTATCAGCAATTTGAGGTAAGAATTATAAATTACCATCTATACTTTTATTACTGCTCCATCACCTTGCTGTAGCGATTTTAGTCCCTTTGAAGGGGACTCCAAAAACAAACCAAGTTGTAAATTATTCCAGTTTTTATCAATATTACTTATTGTTTCAACATCCATCATCACTACATTTGGCCAGTCTCTATTCGGTTTGTCCACCGAATAAACTTTTCTTGTTCCATCAATCGCAATTTGCTTAACACCATCCCCAAAACCAATAAAATAAGTATCCCTTTGAGGCTCTAAATTTCCAGCTACATACCAAACTACCAACGCAATGTTTGTGATGTCAACTTCTTTATCAACGATAACTATTGCATTAATATAGCGGAATGAACTTAACCGGAATAACCTTGATGATAGCTCTTTAATATCTATTCCTTGCGTTTTATCTACCGAAACTAACAATACAGATATTCCTTTTGATATCAACGAGGAATTGTATGCAACAACCCCTTTGGGTAAAGGTGACAATTCATCAGCAACTCTTTCTACATCAACGCTTGAAATTTGTTTACTTTCCTTGTCCTTTTTTGACGTAGCATCAATAAATATTTTGCTACCAAAACATGGTTGATCGGATGCATGATCAAGGACATCAAGGGGTCCCTTGCTAAAAAAGATATCTTTAGATGGGTTTACATTCTTAGATATTTCTTGGGCTAAAGGGATTGAATTGTGAATATCAACATCACCATCAACTGCAATTAGAATTTTATTGAACATCATCTGTCCTGCTCCCCACAAAGCATTCATAACCTTATAGGCATGACCAGGATAACTGTTCTTTATTTTAACAACCGATATGTTATGTGCTACACCTTCAACCGGAAGGCTCATATCCTCGAGTTCAGGAAGCATGGAAAGCCTAATTGGAGTTAGAAAAATTCTCTCCGTTGCCTTTGCAATGTATGCATCCTCCATTGGGGGGACACCAACAATAGTTGCTGGATAAATAGCTTCTTTACGATGGGTTATACAAGTGATATGAAATTTCGGATACCAATCAGCTAATGAGTAAAATCCTGTATGGTCGCCAAAGGGTCCCTCCCACGCCATTTCTTCGTTTGGGTCAACATAGCCTTCAATTACAAAATCAACATCTTCAGGAACCTCCAGGTCAACTGTTACACAACGTACTAGCCGAACCTTTTTCTTACGCAAAAATCCAGCAAGGATGTACTCATCTAGGTTATCTGGCAATGGTGCTGTTGCAGCATAAGTGTATACCGGATCACCACCTAAAGCAACCGCTATAGGCATTAACTCTTTCGTGTTTTTATACTCCGCGTAATGCCTTGCCCCTACTTTATGTCGATGCCAATGCATTCCGGTTTCGTTGGGGCTAAAAATTTGCATACGGTACATTCCAACATTCCGAACTCCTGTAATAGGATCCTTTGTGTTAACCATAGGCAAGGTGATAAATCGTCCACCATCAAACGGCCAACACTTTAATACGGGTAATTTTGTTATATCTGGAGATAAATCAACTACTTCTTGGCAAGCACCTTTCCCCAATATCACAGTAGGCATCCAACTTGACATCTTTTTTAGCTGGGGTAGTAGTTTAAGTTTTTCAAGAAAAGATTCTTTTGGACTAGCCAAATCCTTAAAAAGAGATTCTATTCCTTCGCCAACCTCATCTAAACTTTGAACGCCTAATGATAAGCACATCCTTTTTATTGATCCAAACTGATTTATAAGCACCGGGAAACTGGTACCCGTATTCTCAAAGAGCAATGCCTTTCCTCCTCCAGGCTGCTTTGAAAACCTATCTGCAATCTCAGTAATTTGGAGTTCAGGGTTTACATACCCCTTTACTCTAATCAGCTCATCGTTCTTCTCGAGGACTTTAACAAACTCATTCAGATTTTTATATGCCATCGTCTTAGGATGATTGGAAGGATGTGAATATATGAAAAAAAGGTTCCGATAGTATCGGAACCTTCCCTTATTTACGATGATATATCTTACTTTTTAATGTATTTAAAGTCACGACCTAAATACCTAGCAGT
>Ga0209098_1001677_pt1 | contig 20707 bp, 9 predicted proteins | sample AD_JPNHW1_MetaG_FD_184429 | JGI IMG/M metagenome (GOLD analysis project Ga0209098, IMG submission 184429) | Active sludge microbial communities of municipal wastewater-treating anaerobic digesters from Japan - AD_JPNHW1_MetaG (SPAdes) (version 2) | ecosystem: Engineered > Bioreactor > Anaerobic >...
GCGGCCAGGGCGGAAGCGTCTCCCTGACGGTGCGGAACGATGTGGCGACCGAAGGCCGGAATTCCTCGGCCGTGGTCGCCCAGACGGTCGGCGGGGGCGGCGGAAACGGCGGCTACAACATCGCCGGCGCCCTGTCCGGAGCCGGCATCGGCAGCGGCGCCATCAGCGTCGGCCTCGGCGGCGACGGGGCGGGCGGCGGCAACGGCGGCCTGGTCTCCGCGGACGTCATCGGCGACATCAGCACGCTCAAGGAGAACTCGATCGGCATCCTGGCCCAGTCGGTGGGCGGGGGCGGCGGCAACGGCGGCTTCAACGCGTCGGCGGCGCTCTCCGGAGCCGGCATCGGCAGCGGCGCCGTCTCCGTGGGCCTGGGAGGCACCGGCGGCGTGGGCGGCGACGGCGGGCAGGCAGGACCTGATCCCTCGGTGACCCTGACGACCCAGGGCACCGTCACGACCAGCGGAGACCGGTCCAGCGCGATCCTCGCCCAGAGCATCGGCGGGGGCGGCGGCAACGGCGGCTTCGACATCTCGGCCGGCGTGTCCGGCGCGGGCATCGGCGGCGGCGCCATCTCCTTCGGCATGGGCGGCTCGGGGAACAGCGGCGGCAGCGGCAGGAACGTGCGCGCGACCCTGGCGTCCGACATCCTCACCACGGGCGCCGGATCCCTGGGCGCCCTGGTGCAGTCCGTCGGCGGCGGCGGCGGCAACGGCGGCTTCAACTACACCGGCAACATCTCCGGCGCGGGCATCGGCAGCGGCGCGATCTCGGTCGGCCTGGGCGGCAACGGCGGCAGCGGCGGCCGGGGAGGCGACGTGGACGCCGCCTCCAGCGGCACGATCGTCACGCGCGGCGCAGGTTCCTCGGCCTTCGTGATCCAGTCGCTCGGCGGCGGCGGCGGCAACGGCGGCTACAACGTCGCCGCCGCCCTGTCCGGGGCCGGCATCGGCAGCGGTGCCATCTCGGTCGGGCTGGGCGGAAATGGCGGCTCGGGGAACGCAGCCGGTTACGTTAAGGCACTGTCCAGCGGCGACGTCTGGACCTACGGAGAACGGTCCGCCGGGATCCTGGCCCAGTCCGTGGGCGGCGGCGGCGGCAACGGCGGCTTCGATGTCTCGGCCGGCCTCTCGGGCGCCGGAGAAGGCAGCGGCGCCGTCGGCGTCGGCCTGGGCGGAAAGGGTGGCGCGGCGGCCGACGGCGGGAGCGTGGACCTGACCGTCCACAACACCGTCTATACCGAAAGCGACCAGTCCGCGGCCGTGATCGGCCAGTCCATCGGCGGCGGCGGCGGCAACGGCGGCTTCAACGTCTCCGTCGACGTCTCGGGCGCCGGAACAGGCAGCGGCGCCGTGAGCGTCGGCCTGGGCGGCTCCGGCGGAGAGGGCGGCAGCGCCGGCGCGGTGACCGTCTCGACCACGGGCGACATCGAGACCCACGGGGCGGGCTCCGGCGGAATCCTGGCGCAGTCGCTGGGCGGGGGCGGCGGCAACGGCGGCTTCAACGTGACGGTCGCGGCCTCGGGCGCGGGCACGGGCAGCGGGGCGGTGAGCCTCGGGCTCGGCGGCAGCGGCGCGGGGGGCGGCAACGGCTCCACGGTGGACCTGACCGTGGCGAACAACGTCACGACGTCCGGGAGGGATGCCTCCGGGATCGTGGCGCAGTCCATCGGCGGGGGCGGCGGCAACGGCGGCTTCGACGTGAGCGTGACCGGCTCCGCGGCCGGCACGGGCAGCGGCGCGGTGAGCGTCGGCCTGGGCGGGAGCGCGGGAACGGGCGGCAACGCGGGCAATGTCTCCTCCGAGGTCGCCGGCGACATCACGACCGGCGGCGATGCCTCGAACGGCCTGCTGGCGCAGAGCGTCGGCGGCGGCGGCGGCAACGGCGGCTTCAACGTGAGCGCGGGACTTTCCGCGGCGGGGACCGGCAGCGGCGCCGGCGCCGCGAGCGTCGGCGGCTCGGGCGGGAACGGCGGCGATGCCGGCCAGGTGACGTCCGTCTATACCGGCAACGTGGCGACCAGCGGGAAGAACTCGGGAGCCATCGTCGCCCAGTCCGTGGGCGGCGGCGGCGGCAACGGCGGCATGGCCGTGGCGGGAGTCCTGTCCGCGGCCAAGACCGGCAGCGGCGCAGCCTCGGTGGGCATCGGCGGTTCCGGCGGCGGCGGCGGCGACGCGGCGGCGGTCGACAACACCGTCACCGGGCTGATCGTGACCCGGGAGTCCGGCTCGGGCGGCGTGCTGGCCCAGAGCCTGGGCGGCGGCGGCGGCAACGGCGGGATCTCCGTCAGCGGCTCCGTGTCCCTGGCGGGCACGGGCAGCGGGGCGGTCAGCATCGGCATCGGCGGCTCGGGCGGGGATGGCGGCGTTTCCGGGAAGGTCACCAACCGGATGACGGGGAACGTCTTCACCACAGGTTCCGATGCGTTCGGCGTGGCGGCCCAGTCCATCGGCGGCGGCGGCGGCAACGGCGGAATGAACGTCTCGGGCACGATCTCGGCGGCCAAGGACGGCGCCGGGGCGCTGGGCGTCGGCATCGGCGGTACGGGCGGCGGCGGCGGCGACGCCAACGACGTGGACAACACCGTCACGGGCTATGTGCAGACCCTGGGTGACCACGCCACGGGCATCCTGGCGCAGAGCCTGGGCGGCGGCGGCGGCAACGGCGGCATGAACGTCACCGGCGTGCTGACGGCCGCGAAGACCGGGAGCGGCGGCCTCGCCGTGGGCGTGGGCGGCTTCGGCGGGGACGGCGGGAACGGGAAGGAAGTCGTGAACCATGTCACCGGCGGCGTCGTGACGACCGGGGACTATTCCGCCGGGATCGTCGCCCAGAGCCTGGGCGGCGGCGGCGGCAACGGCGGCCTGAACGTCTCCGGGGCCGTGAACCTCACCAAGGAGAACGGCGGAGCCCTGGGCGTGGGCATCGGTGGGTTCGGCGGCGGCGGCGGAGACGCCGGGAACGTGGCCAGCACCGTGGCCACGACGGCGGAGCACGCCCAGATCGGCACCACGGGGGACCATGCCTCGGCGGTCGTCGCCCAGTCCATCGGCGGGGGCGGCGGCAACGGCGGCATGAACGTCACCGGGGCGGTCAACTTGACCGGGAAGAACGGCGCGGCCATCGGCGTGGGGGTCGGCGGGTTCGGCGGCGGCGCGGGCGACGGCGGGAACGTGACCCTGGCCGTCACGGGCGACGTGGTCACCCTGGGCAACGATTCCAACGGGCTGCTGGCGCAGTCCATCGGCGGCGGCGGCGGCAACGGCGGCACGAACATCACGGGCTCCCTGGCCTTCACCAGCTCCAGCGGCGGCTCCTCCAAGACCGTCGCCGCCTCGATCGGGGTCGGCGGATTCGGAGGGGAAGGCGGCCAGGCAGGCTCGGTGGACGTGACCTACCGCGGCACGATCCAGGCCGTTCCCGGAACCGAAGGGACCGGTTCGCACGGCCTCGCGGCGCAGTCCATCGGAGGCGGCGGCGGCAACGGCGGACTCGACGTGAGCGGCGGCCTCGCCTACGCAAGCGGCTCGGGGGACGCCTATGGGCTCATAGTCGGCGTGGGCGGTTACGGGGGCAAGGGCGGTGACGCCGGCTCGGTTTCCGTGGACGCGGCCGGTCCGAGCATCTCCGCCCGGGGCTCGGGTCATTCCGCGATCCTGGCCCAGAGCCTCGGAGGGGGCGGCGGCAACGGCGGCACCAACGTGAGCGGCGGCATCGTCTCGGATTCCCCGCTGATCGTGGGCGTGGGCGGCTTCGGGGCCGACGCGGGCCTGGCCGGGGACGTCGCGGTCCGGTCGGCGACGAACCTCTACGCCTCGGCCGACAACACCGGCAAGACGCAGAGTTCCGCCGGCATCATGGCCCAGAGCCTGGGCGGGGGCGGCGGCAACGGCGCCCTGAACGTCAGCGGAGGCCTGTCCATCGCGAAGGAAAGCAGCGTGCCTTCCATCACCATCGGCATTGGCGGCTTCGGGGGCGCGGGGGCGGCCAGCGGCGACGTGACGGTCGACCATACGGGCAACGCCGTCACCTCCGGCAGCTGGGTCCACGGCGTCATGGCCCAGAGCATCGCCGGCGGCGGGGGCAACGGCGGCATGAACGTCAGCGGCGAGATCAACTGGGCCGATTCGAAGAACTCCGGCGGCAAGACGGACCTGTCCATCGTGGCCGGAATCGGCGGCAACGGCGGAGAGGGGGCCGACGCGGGCAACGTGGCGGTGACGGACAACGGCATCGTGGTCACGGACGGCGACGAGGCCCGGGGCGTGGTCGCCCAGAGCATCGGCGGCGGCGGCGGCACCGGCGGCATGAACGTCACCGGCGTGTTCGCCAAGAACAGCTCCCCCATCTCCGTCGGCGTCGGCGGTTCGGGATCGGGCGGAGGGAACGCGGGTTCGGCCACCATCGTGCGCGGCGGAACCTCCCTCGCGTCCGGCATCGTGAGCACCAACGGAGTCGGCGCCCATGCGGTCGAGGCGTCCAGCATCGGCGGCGGCGGCGGCGAGGCCGGGATGAACTTCATCGCCGGAGTCAGTCTCGCCGGCAGCAACAACACGGCATCCGGATTCGAAGCCCAGTTCGCCATCGGCGGATCGGGCGCGGAAGGGGGCGACGGCGGAGCGGCCCGGGTGACCAACTACAGCGACATCGTGACGCAGAAGGACAACAGCCACGGCATCCTGTCCCAGTCCATCGGCGGCGGCGGCGGCAACGCCAACCTGAACCTGGCCGTCACGTACGAAGGGAAGAACGACAAGAACATGAGCTTCAACCTGGCTGTCGGAGGCGGCACGGGGAACGGCGGCGACGGGTCCACCTCGGACGTGGTCTCCGTGGGGAACATCGAGACCTCCGGCAAGGACTCCTTCGGGATCCTGTCCCAGTCCATCGGCGGCGGCGGCGGCAACACCGAGATGAGCATGGCCATCTCGCCCTTCTCCGGCAACGGCGGGAGCCTCGGCGTCTCGATCGGCCGCAGGGGCGGAACCGGAGGCATCGGAGGAGACGTGAGCCTGTCCTCCACCGGCAACGTGATCACCCACGGCGACGGGTCCTTCGGCATGCTCGCCCAGTCGGTGGGCGCAGGAGGCGGGAACAGCTCCTCCACGTCCGTGTCCGCGAGCGCAGCGCAGGAGAACAAGGACCAGCCGGCCGAATCGGCCAGCCTCTCGGTGGGGCTCGAGGGCGGCGTCGGCGGCAAGGCCGGGCGGGTCGACCTGGACGCCCAGGGCTGGGTCATCACCGAGGGCGAAAACGCCCACGCCATCTTCGCCCAGAGCATCGGGGGCGGCGGGGGCAACGGCGGAAGCGCCAACACCTTCGGCATCTGGAACGCCCCGTCCCTGGCGCTCTCCGTCGGCGGCACCGGCGGCACAGGCGGCACCGGCGGCGCGGTCGACGTGGCCAGCAGCGCCCAGGTCCGCACCTACGGGGACGGCTCCCTGGGCATCCTCGCGCAGTCCATCGGCGGCGGGGGAGGCACCGGCGGCATGGCCACCTCCGGGGGCACCCGCTCCGCCTCCAGCGGCACGACGGTCAGCGTCGGCGGCGATGGCGGGGAGGGCAACACCGGCGGGACCGTCCACGTCGACAACAGCGGCGTGATCATCACCGACGGCGCCGGCTCCCACGGCCTGCTCGCCCAGAGCCTGGGCGGCGGCGGCGGCAACTCCGGCATGGCGGTCAACGCCTTCGTGTGGGGCGTCTCGGACAAGGCGGAACGCCTCGCGATCTCCGTGGGGGGCACCGGCGGGACCGGCGCCTCGGCCGGAGACGTCACGGTCGTCAACACCGGCGGAATCGGCACGGCCCGGGAGAAGTCCGTCGGCATCTTCGCGCAGTCGGTCGGGGGCACCGGCGGGAATTCGGACGCCGTGATCACCGGTTCCCTGACCGGCAAGGGGGGGAACTCGTTCTCCGTCGGCATCGGGGGCAGCGGCGGGACCGGCGGGACCGGCGGGAACGTCTCGGTCTCCAACCTGAAGGGGGCGGGACCCGATTCGGGCAAGATCATCACCGAGGGCGAGGCCTCCATGGGCATCCTGGCGATGAGCGTCGGCGGCGGCGGCGGCACGGGCAGCACCACAGTGACCCTGAAGCGGACCTCCGGCGGCACCGGCTCGTCGGGCCCAGGATCCTGCAACTTCAGTCTGGGCGGGTCCGGGGGCGACGGCGGCACCGGCGGCAACGTCGATGTGGTCAACGAAGGCGCCATCCTCACCTACGGCAAGGGGGCCCACGGCATCCTCGCCGAGTCCGTCGGCGGAGGGGGCGGGAACGGAGGCCTGAGCCTCTCGGGCGAGCTCTCGCTCTCCAAGGAGAGCGCGGGAACGAACTGCTTCTATTCAGTCGGGGGCATGGGCGGCAACGGGAACATTTCCGGCGACGTCACCGTGGACAACACCGGCACCATCGAGGTCTACGGGCAGAAGGCCTACGGCATCTACGCCCAGAGCGTCGGCGGCGGCGGGGGCGACGGCGGCGCAGCCATCTCGCTTTCCCGGAACCTCCTGAAGAACCCCAAGACGGACCTGAAGTCGGCCGCGACGAACATCGCGGTCGGGGGCATCGGCGGGAGCGGGGCGGACAGCGGCGACGTGCAGGTCGACCACTCGGGCACGATCATCTCCCACGGCAGCGATTCGTACGGCATCTTCGCCCAGTCGGTGGGCGGGGGCGGAGGCAGCTTCGGCTACTCCCTCACCAATCCAGCCTGGATGGCCGTCACCGACGGCGGTGCGGGTTTCATCAACACCGTCCTGGGCGGAAGCTCCAAAGGCACGGCCGGGGCCGTGACCGTCCATGCCACCGGCGACATCGTCATGCTGGGCGACAACAGCTTGGCCCAGTTCAGCCAGTCGGTGAACGGCGGCGGCGGCAAGGTCGACCTCTTCCTCGACTTCAGCCAGCAGGCCGCGGAACTGGACGACAACGGCGTCGAGATCCCGCCCCACGACGGGACCACCCTCGAGAAGGCGAAGGCCTGGGTCAAGTCGAAGATCGAGCTCGGCGCGAACGCCCTCGAGGGCGCCATCGCCAGCAAGATCGACCTGACGCAGATCGGCGATCTCTATACCGCCGGCAAGAACGCCCTGGGCGCTCTGATCCAGTCGATCGGCGGCGGCGGGGGCAGCGACCACACCGAAATCCAGGTCGATTCCCTGGCCCAGGTCGATCTCGAGATGGCCCTGGGCGGGAAGGACTCCTCCGGCAACGGCGGGGGCGACATCCTGCAGCTCCGCACGGGCGACATCGGAACTTCCGGGGACCAGTCGTCGGGCCTCGGCGTCCAGTCGATCGGCGGCGGCGGGGGGAACCTAACGGTCAACGTGAGCCGAGTCCCCGCGCCTTCCGGGCTCCAGGCCGCGGCCAAGTCGAGCGAGGCCCTCGCAGCCTCGGACCCGGATCCCGGCACCTTCGGCCTGACCCGGCTGGGGGCGAGCGGAGGGACCTCCAACGACGGCGGCGACCTCGACCTGGTCTACTCCGGCGGTGTGAGCACCCTCGGGAAGCGGGCCTACGGCCTGATCGCCCAGAGCATCGGCGGAGGCGGAGGCAAGGTGGACCTGTCCGGCTTCAGCGGACTCCAGGTGGACCTGGGCGGCCAAGACGGCGCTTCGGGCAACGGCGGCGACCTGTCCCTTTCCAACACAGGCTCCGTCTTCACCCGGGGCCAGATGGCCCACGGCATCGTCCTGCAATCCATCGGAGGCGGGGGCGGGGCTGTGCTCACGGATACGGATGCCAGCCATGTCGAGGTCGTGACCCACTCCGACAACACCGGGAACGGCGGGGACATCCAGCTCGCGCAGACCGGCGACGTCGTCGTGCTGGGCGACCAGTCGATCGGCATCCTCGCCCAGAGTCTCGGCGGCGGCGGCGGGATCGTGGACCGGGTCTTCGCCGACACCGCCGGCGGGGCCGGGACGTCGGGCAATGTCTCCCTCGGCATCGACGGCGACGTGCTCGCCCTCGGGGACCAGGGGATCGGCATCCTGGCCCAGTCGCGCGGCGCCGGCGGACAGGGAGACATCTCCCTCGAGCTGGCGGACGGCAACCTGGTCTACTTCGGCTCGGACGGCGAAGGCGTGCATATCTCCGGCGGCGCAGACAACCTCTTCCTGAACCACGGCGAGCTCGTCGGGAAGGACTGGATGCGCGGATGGGCCGTACGGGCGGAGGAAGGCAACGACCTGGTCGAGAACACCGGTTCGCTGTTCGGGCAGGTCGATCTCGGGATGGGCGCCAACCGGTTCGTGAACGCCGAGGAAGGCCTGCTCGCTCCGGGATACCGGTTCCTGCTCGGAGATCCACGGAACCTGTTGATCAACGACGGGACCATGATGCCTGGCTACATGGGCGCCGCCCAGCACACCAGGATGACGGGGAGCTTCACCCAGAGCTCGACCGGGAAGACCTTCGCCGAGCTGGATTTCGGCAGCGATGTCCTGGACCAGATCCACATGACGGGCTCCGCCAGCCTGGCCGGGCGCGTGGACGTGTCGCTCCTGAATCCGCAGGTGATCCCCATCGGTCATTTCCGGAAGTATCTCTTCCTCGCGGACCACGGCGTCACCGACAACGGGATGGTGCTGACCACCGCGCCGTCCGTGGTGATCACCTACAAGCTGCTCTATCCCGATCCCTATGAAGCCGTCCTCGACTACAACGTCGACTTCTCTCCGGACGGCGCCCTGGGGGTGAACCTGCGGGAAGTGGGCGACTACTTCAACCGCATCCAGATGGCGGGGAGTTCCCCGGCGCTGGCGGCGACGGTCGTCAAGTTGCTCTACGAGCCGACCCTCACGGACTACCGGTTCGCACTGTCGCAGATGTCGCCCGACTTCTACGGCGAGCAGCAGGCCAGCCTGATCCGCGGCAGCCAGAGCTTCGGGCGGCTGCTGGAGGACGGCGGCCGCTTCCGGTTCGGCGAGGACGGCCGGTACTTCTGGATGGACCTCAGCCGGGAGGACAGCCTCCACGCGGCCTTCGACGACTACAAGAAAGTGACCTCGGTCGCCGAGCGGGCCGCCCTTGGGCTCGAGCGGGACCACGGCAAGTGGACGTTCGGAGCCGGGTTCGAGCACGAAGAGAACTCCGCGAGCGGATACTCGGGGCGATGGGATGCGAACGGATCCACCAACGGAATCGGCTTGGTCGCCAAGTACCGTTCCGGCAGCACGGAGTTCGCCGGAAGCCTCTCCTACAGCCGGAGCCGGATGTGCACCACCCGGACCGGGCAGGTGGTCGATCCCTTCACGACGAACCTCCACCGGAACCTGGAGGCCGTCTCGGCCATGGTGAAGGCGTCCCGGAACCTCGAGTTCGGCAATGCCTACCTGAGACCCAGGCTGGATCTCGGATGGACAAGCCTGACGGGCGGACAAGGGACGGAGAGGAACGGCGGGCCCACCAGCCTGGTGCTCGAGAGCCGCGACGAGGACCACCTGTGGTGGAAGCCGAGCCTGGAGCTGGGGAGCCTGCTGTCCCTGGACTCGGGTTCCAAGCTGCTCTTCCGCGGCGGGCTGGGCTACCAGCACTACCTGACCGGCCGGAACACCTGCGTGAGGGCAGGCTTCACGGGTTCGCCCGCGGGCGTCCCGCCGATGGAAGTGCCCATCGAGCTGGGTCCTTCCTGGCAAGGGTTCGTGGGCGTCGACCTGCTCACGAGCGGCGACTTCCTTACCGGCCTGAGGTACACCCGGACGCTCCAGGATCATTACCAGTCCCATCAGGTAGGCCTGAAGTTGAGCGCCCGCTTCTGACGCCGCCCGCAGATGCCCTCTGCGCCGGCGACAGGACGAGGGAACGGAGGGCGGGATCGCGCATGACCGGCGCGGTCCCGCTCGTACGTGCCCGAGGTCGAAGGGGTCTTCCGTTTCCCCGGACGGCGGAGGTCCCGCGGGCGGCCGATCCCCCCGACGAGGATCCGGCTCCCGGCCTTCATGACAAAATTGTCATGTCCGGGTCACGGAATTGTTCCCCGGCCTCGCCGATGCTCTCTATCTGGACCGGACCGGGGACGCGTGTCCCCGGTCCGGTCCATGACGCGACAACGGAGAGGCTCCATGCGCCGGACGATCCTGAACAGCAGCAGGTGGCCCGCCATCCTGCTGTGCCTCTGGATGATTTCCATCATCGGGATCCGCTCGATCCCGCTGGAGACCCACGAAGTCTTCGTCCTCCAGACCACCCGGGAGATGGCGGCGAAGGGGGACTGGGTGCTTCCGAGCTTCAACTACGAGCCGCGCCTCCAGAAGCCGCCGTTCAACTACTGGGCGACGGAAGCGGTCTCCAGCCTGGATCCCTTCAGCGAGGATGCCCAGGTCTGGCACGGCCGGTTCGTCTCGCTCCTGGCCAGCCTGGTGATGGTGATGGCCACCTACTTCGCCGGGAAGGCGTTCTTCGGCCCCGCCACGGGGAAGCTGGCCTCCCTGATGCTGCTGAGCATGCAGGGCTACATCGGCCTCTCCCACAGCGCCCGGCCGGATTTCCTCTACTCGGCGTTCAGCGTCCTGAGCCTGTTCGCGTGGGTCCTGGCCTGGAAGGCGGAGGACGGGACCTGGCGCCAGCGGGGATGGGCCTGGTCCGGATGGATCCTGGCCGGGCTGGCCACCTTGACCAAGGGGCCGCAGGCGCCCCTGGTGTTCCTGGCCGGCATGCTCGCGTTCCTGCTCGCCGGGCCGGACCGCAGGCGGGCCGCGAAGGTGCTCCGGCCCTTCTCGGGGCCAGCCCTCCTCCTGCTGCTGGTCCTCCCCTGGTGGCTGCTGCTCCAGCGGCAGCTCTCCACCCTGGGCGTGGACATCCAGAAGACCCAGCTCTCGGGATCCCTGCTGGCGAACCTGGCGGGCTGGAAGGAGATCCTGAGCGGCTACTACCTCTGGACGCTGCTGGGGCTGATGCTGCCCTTCAGCCTGATGCTCCCGTTCCTGGCCCGAGGCTTCCGGAAGGGGGGGGGCGGCGCGGACCGGACGGTCCGGCTCCTGCTGGCCGCCTGCGTCAGCCTCCTGATCGTCTTCACCCTCGGAGGCCACTACCGGAAGCACTACATGCTGCCGCTCCTCCCGCTGCTGTCCCTCCTCCTGGCCCGCGCGGTGGAAGCCGGGGCCCATGCCGCGGTGTCCGCCAGGCTCAAGCGCGGGTTCACGATCGCGTTCGCGGTCGTCGCCGCCGTCTGCGCGGGGCTGATCCTGCGCGAGAAGGCCTACGCCTCCCTGGCCTGGATCCTCCTGAACGCCGCCCTGGTCTGGCTGCTCCTCCGGCATGAACTCGGACAGGAAGGGTGGCCGGAGCGGCCGATGACCTCCGAGCTGGCCAGGGCCTCGGCCGCCGTCGCCATCCTCACGACGGGCATCCTGGCCTTCCTCCCGATGGCTGTCGTCCGCTGGCGGAGGGCCGAGCAGGGATTCGCAGAATCGGTGGGCCGCACGCTCCAGCCGGACGACCTGATCGTCCAGTGGCGGGTCGACGAGGCGATCCTGCCGTTCTACGCCAGGCGGCCGGTCCAGGAATTCGGCGAACGGGAGGCCCTGGAGGCCTTCTACGCCCGGAACCATCCCGCCCACGCGATCTACGCGGTCCTTCCCCGCGCGGAGCTGGCGGGCTTCTCCCGGATCTTCGACCACCAGGTCCTCCGGACCGTGAAGCGGGCCCGCCACCCGGAAGACGACCTCGCCTTCGTCAGGCTGACCGGCCTCCGCGATTCGACGGCTGCCGCGAGCGGGAAGAGCGGATAGATCATGAAGGCCACTTTCCCGATGGACCTCCATGAAGCAAGGATCACGGCATGAGGCCGGATGACCGGTCCCGGCGCTGCGGCGCCATCGGCCGGAGGGCCCGCGGCCTCGCGCTGGTCCTCGCGGTCCTGGGCTTCGCCCTGCTCTTCCAGGGATCCCGCGGACTTTGGGAGCGGGACGAGGGTCGCTACACGGACGTCGCGGTCCAGATGCTCCGGAACAAGGACTTCCTGATCCCGGCGTTCAACGACGAGTTCCCGCACCTCACCAAGCCCCCCCTGACCTACTGGGCCCTCGCGGGAGGCCTGGCCGCCCTGGGGCGGAACGAATGGGGAGCCCGCCTGCCCAACGCCCTGGCCTTCGCGGCGACCCTCTTCGTGCTGTACGGCCTGGCGCGGAGGATCACGCCGGACCGGGCCTGGCTGCCCCCGGTCATCTACGCCACCTCCCTCCTGCCCTTCACGGCGGCCAACATCGTCACCACGGACACGCTGCTCACGCTCTGGGAGGCCCTGGCGGCGCTGGGGTTCGTGGAGTGGTGGTGCCGGGAGGACGGCTTCTGGCGGAAGGCATCCAGCTTCCTCATGTGGCTGTCCTTCGGCCTTGCGTTCCTCACCAAGGGGCCGCCCGGGCTGCTGCCCCTTGCGGCGTTCCTCGTCTTCGCGGGGATCGTCCGGGGCAGGAAGGGGCTGACGGGGCTCCTTCAGCCTGCCGGCCTGCTCGCCTTCGCGCTCGTGGGCCTCGGCTGGTACGCGGCGGTGGCCGCGGCGAGGCCGGGCGTCCTGTCCTACTGGCTGCGCGACGAGGTCGTGGCCCGGGTGGCCTCGGACGTCCACCACCGGAACCCGCAGTGGTACAAGCCCTTCATCATCTACCTCCCCGTGCTCGGCTTCGGCTGCTTCCCGTGGGTCCTGCCCCTCGCCCGGGGGGCGCGCCGGGTCTCGCGCCTGCGCTCGCGGGCGGCCTGGAGCCGGAAGCTCCGGGAAGATCCCTGGGCCGTCTTCCTGGGCCTCTGGTTCCTCCTGCCGCTGGGCGTCTTCTTCGCCAGTTCCTCGCGGCTGCCGCTCTACGTCCTGCCCCTGGCCCCTCCCCTGGCCCTGGCCGTCGGCAGATGGGTCGTCCTGCCCCTGCGCCGGCAGGTCGAGCTTCCCCTCCTCGCCGCCTGGATCGTCGTGCTGCTGGCCGGGAAGTACGTGGGATCGAAGGTCCCCTACGCGATGGACAGCCGGGCGCTGTCCCGGGCCGTCGCCGCCGCAGTGCAGCCCCTCCCGAAGGAGGTCCTCTTCGCCGACACGGAGCCCTCCTGGGGCCTGAGTCTCTACCTCGGCTGCGAAGTCGAGCGCGTGTTCACGGGACCCGCCGCGCCCAAGGGGGAGGTCGACCCTGGGGAGCCCCTCGTGGAGGAGTTGCGGGATGCCGAACCGGGCACCCTCCTCCTCGTGGCGCGAAAGAAGGAAGCCGGACTGCGGGAAGCCTGCAGGAGGCTGGGGCGCGAGGTCCGGCCGGCCGGCGGCCACTCGACCTGGAGCTTCCTGTCCGTCACTGTAGGGAAGGCCGCGCCCACCCCCGAAGGACACCCATGATACGACCCCCTTGCCAGGCCCCCCCGATGGATTCCAGGAACATCCCATGACCGACCACGCCGAATCTTCCCCCTTCCTTTCCGTCGTCATTCCCGCCAAGAACGAGGCCGACAACCTCAGGCCCCTGGTCGAGGAGGTGCGCCGGGCGCTGGACGGCACCTACGACTACGAGCTGATCTACGTGGACGACGGCAGCACCGACGCCACCTGGGAGACGCTGGGGGCGATCCTCGCGGAAGGCTTCGACCGCCTGCGCGTGCTGCGCCACGAGCGGAGCACCGGCCAGAGCTTCGCGGTGCTGACGGGGGCGCGGGCCGCCCGGGGGGAGTGGCTCGTCGTGCTGGACGCGGACGGCCAGAACGACCCCGCCGACATCCCCGGGATGGTGGCCCGCCTCCTGGAGGCCCACCGGCAGGACGCGCGCGTGGTGGGCGTGATCGGCCACCGGGTGAACCGCCGGGACAGCCTGGTGAAGCGGCTCAGCTCGAGGATCGCCAACGGCTTCCGCGACGCCATGCTGAAGGACGGGATCCCGGACGTGGGCTGCGGCCTGAAGGCGGCGCGCCTGGACTGGTATCTGCGCCTGCCCTGCTTCGACCACATGCACCGCTACATCCCGACCCTGATCCAGGCCCAGGGCGGGATCATGATCGTGCACCCGGTGAACCACCGCCCGCGGGTGGCGGGCGTCTCCAAGTACGGCGTGTGGAACCGGCTCTGGGTGGGGCTCGTGGACGTGCTGGGGGTCTGGTGGCTGAAGCGGCGGGCCAAGGTCGCCGTCGTGCGGGAGGTCGCCCCGTGAGCTTCCTGGATACCCCCCTTTCCTGGCTCGCCTGGACGGGCATGACCGTGACCGGCTGGAAGCTCATCGGCTACGCCGGAGCCCTGATGTTCAGCGGCCGGTGGCTGGTGCAGCTCATCGCCGCGAAGCGGGCGGGCAAGCCCGTGATCCCCCGGCTGTTCTGGTACATGAGCGTGCTGGGCAGCCTGATGACCCTGGCCTACTTCACCCTGTCCGCCAAGAAGGACTCCGTGGGCGTGCTCCAGAACCTGTTCCCCGCGCTCACGGCCACGTACAGCCTCCACCTGGACATCAGGCACCGCGGCTGGAACCGCGACAAGGCAGGACATTGAGCCGCATCCCCCCGCCCCCCTCCCGACTTCCGTAGAGTTCCCCCCGTGCCGAAGAAACCAACCCTCCGCAGCCGCAGCCTGATCCTGGCGCTCGCCGGCCTCCTGTGCACCGCGTGCAGCTTCGCGTTCTGGAAGCAGCTGGTCTCCGTCTACCCGGCGACCTTCGGGAACCTGGGGTTCCTGGCTTCCGTGGCGGCCTGCTACCTCGCGCTCACCGCCCTGCTCCTGACGCTCTTCGATTTCCCCTACCTGTTCAAGCCGGCCGCGATCGCCCTGGTCCTGGGCGCGTCCGTCGCGGCCTACTTCATGGACGCCTACCACGTGGTCATCGACCCGCAGATGCTCGCGAACGCGCTCCAGACGGACCGCGGGGAAGTCCGGGATCTCATGAACCTCCGGTTCTTCGCCTACCTCGCCGGCGGACTCCTGCTGTCGGCGGGGGTGGCCGTGACCCGGATCACGCGCAGCCCCTTCCCGAGGGCCCACCTGGCGTCCCTGGCGAAGCGGGCCGCGGTCCTCGTGGCGGTGGTCGCGGTCGCGCTCGTCCCCTGCAACCGGGCCTGGGCGAGCTTCCTGCGGGAGCACAAGGCCGTCCGCCAGTACGCCAACCCGGCCTTCCCCATCTATTCCGTCGCGAAGCTGGCGGGTTCCCAGCTTTCCGGCCCAGCCGCCCCCCTGGAGCGGATCGGGGAGGACGCCCGGATCCCGGCCGCGGGCAGGGAACGGGACCTGGTCATCATGGTGGTGGGGGAGGCCGCCCGCCCGGATCACTTCTCGCTGAACGGCTATCCCCGGCAGACCAATCCGCGGCTGTCCGGGCTGGACGTCGTGAGCTTCACGCGCATGGTCGCGAACGGCACCTCGACGGCCAATTCCGTCCCCTGCATGTTCTCCACCCTCGACTACCGGACCTTCTCCGCCCGCAAGGCCAGGTCCACCGAGAACCTGCTGGACGTGCTCCAGCGCGCGGGGGTCCACGTGCTCTGGCGGGACAACAACTCGGACTCCAAGGGCGTCGCGGCGCGCGTCGCCTACGAGGACTTCAAGGCCGAGGACCGGAACCCCGCCGTCGAGGGAGAGCCCCGCGACGTGGGCATGCTCGCGGGCCTGCAGGCCTACATCGACCAGCAGAAGACCGGCAGCATCTTCATCGTCCTCCACCAGATGGGGAACCACGGCCCCGCCTACTACAAGCGCTATCCGTCCGCCTTCGAGAAGTTCAAGCCGGTGGCGCGGACCAACGAACTGGGCTCCAGCTCGCCCCAGGAGATCATCAACGCCTACGACAACGCCCTCCTCTGCACGGACGACTTCCTGGCCCGGGTGATCCAGCTCCTGCAGAAGAACTCGGGGCGGTTCCGTTCGGCCATGATCTACAGCAGCGACCACGGGGAGTCCCTGGGCGAGAACGGCCTGTATCTCCACGGGATGCCCTACCGGTTCGCCCCGGAGGAACAGAAGCGGGTGGCCACGCTGTTCTGGTTCTCGAAGGGCCTCGAGTCCGAAGCCGCCCGGTTCCGGAAGGCCCGGAACCTCCCCCTCTCCCACTCCGTCCTGTTCCACACGGTCCTCGGCCTGCTGGGGGTCCAGACGAAGGTCTACGATCCCGGGCTGGACATCGCCAAGCTCGCCCCCTGAGGCGCGACTCGGCCCCCGGAAGGCGGGAATCTCCTTACCATGACTGCTGACGATAGAAACGGAGCGTCGATCGAGGATGGGATCCAGGCATGAAACTGCTGATCGTTGAGGATGAACCCAAGACCGCGGCCTATCTCCGGAAGGGCCTGACCGAGAGCGGCTTCTCGGTGCAGGTGGCCGCCGACGGAGACGAGGGCCTCCTCCTGGCCCGCGAAGGCTCCTTCGACCTTGCGATCCTGGACGTCATGCTCCCCGGCCGGGACGGCTGGTCCGTCCTGCAGGCGCTGCGGAAGGAAGGGAGGGAGCTGCCGGTCCTGTTCCTGACGGCCAGGGACGCGGTGCAGGATCGCGTGAAGGGCCTGGAGCTGGGGGCGGACGACTACCTCGTCAAGCCCTTCGCGTTCTCCGAGCTCCTCGCGCGCGTCCGGAGCCTGCTGCGGCGCCCGCCGCTCCGCGCCTCCGAGCGCCTCGCGGTCGCGGACCTGGAGCTGGACCTGCCCCGGAGCGATGCGCGCCGGGGCGGGCAGCTCCTCAGCCTGACCCGCCAGGAATTCCTGCTCCTCTCCCTGCTCGTCCGCCGCAGGGGCGAGGTCCTCTCGCGCACGTTCATCGCCGAGCAGGTGTGGGACATGAACTTCGACAGCGAGACCAACGCCGTCGACGTCGCCATCCGCCGCCTCCGGCGCAAGGTGGATGATCCCTTCGAGGTGAAGCTCATCCATACCGTGCGCGGTTCGGGGTACCGGCTCGATGTGGAATGACCTGCGCAAGAGCCTGCGCTTCCGGCTGGCCGCCAGCTTCGCCGCCGGGAGCTTCTGCACGCTGGTCGCGATCACGGGGCTCCTCTACTGGGGATTCCAGCGGGAGATCAACCTCCGCAACCGCCTCGTCCTGGAGACCCAGGTACTGGAGGTGGAAAGGACGCTGGAGCTGCACCCGGACGACCTCCCCGCACTCGAGAAGGTGGTCCGGCAGCTCGAGGCCCTCGCCTCGGAACCCCAGGCCGATCTGCGCGTCCTGCGGGCCGGCCGCCTCGTCACGGAAACCCCGGGCATGTCCGAGCGGCTGCCGGCCTCCTGGTTCGTCGGCCAGGAGAAGACCAAGCGCCGCAGGCTGCGCTTCGCGATGGCGCAGCGGCAGGCCGGCCCCTTCGTGGTCCAGGGCGCCCTGGACATCACGAAGGACGAGCACATGCTCGTGGAGTTCCGCCAACGGGCCACCTCCACGCTGTTCCTCGGCACCCTCGTCTGCGCCGTCTTCGGCTGGTGGGCCGCGCACCGCGGCCTCAAGCCCCTCCGGCTCATCACGGATTCCACGCGGGGCGTCACCGCCCAGAAGCTCGACGCGCGGATCGATCCCGCCCTGGTCCCCCAGGAACTGGGCGATCTCGTGCACGGCCTGAACGACATGCTGGACCGGCTGGACCACGCGTTCTCGAGGCTCTCCCAGCTCTCGGCGGACCTGGCCCACGAGTTGAGGACCCCGATCACCAACCTCATGGGCGAGGCGGAGGTCGCCCTTTCCCGGGACCGGACCGTCGAGGAATACCGGGCCGTCCTCGAATCCAGCATGGAGGAGTTCCGGCGCCTGTCCCGCCTGATCAGCCGGATGCTCTTCCTGGCGAGGACCGAGGATCCCCATTCCGTCATCGCCCGGGCTCCGGTGGACGCCCGGAAGCTCGTCTCCGACGTCGTCGACTACTTCGAGGCTTCCGCCGAGGAGCAGGGCATCGAACTCGATTCCAGTGCGGAGGGGACGGTGGACGGCGACGCGGACATGCTGAGGCAGGCCCTCGCCAACCTCGTCTCCAACGCCCTGGAGGCCACGCCGCGCGGCGGGCGGATCTCCATCCGCATCCAGCCCGAGGACGGGCGGATGGCGCTGATCGTGGAGGACTCCGGTCGCGGGATCCCCCCCGAGGAAGTCCCCCACCTCCTCGACCGGTTCTACCGCACGCATGAAGCCCACCAGCGGCGGTCCGGCGGCACGGGCCTGGGCCTGGCGATCGTCCAGTCCATCGCGCGGCTGCACGGCGGCGAGGTGCGGATCGCCAGCGAACCGGGCCGGGGGACGACCGTCCGCATGGGGATCCCCCGATGAGGGACCAGCCCCTCCCCGATCCGAGCGTTGAAAAGGAACCTTCCATGCTGAACGACGACCACGTCCTGAACGGCCCCCACAGCGATCGCAAGGCCCTCCTGCTGCTCCTGCTCCTGGGCCTGGTGCTCTTCGCCGTCGGGATCGGGCTGCGGGATCCCTGGCCCGCGGACGAGCCGCGCTTCGCCCTGGTCGCGCGCCAGATGGTGGACAGCGGCCAGTGGCTCTTCCCGTTCCGCGGCGGCGAGCTCTACCCCGACAAGCCTCCCGTCTTCATGTGGGCCATCGCCGTCTTCCTCGAGCTCACGGGCTCGCTGCGGCTCGCGTTCCTGCTGCCCTCCCTCCTGGCCGGGCTGGGGTGCCTGGCCCTGGTCTTCGACATCGCCCGCCGCCTCTGGGACCGGGCCACCGCCTGGCGGGCGGGCCTCCTGCTCCTCCTGACGATCCAGTTCACCCTCCAGGCCCGGACGGCGCAGATCGACGCCCTGGTCACCTTCTTCATCCTGCTGGGAGTCTACGGGTTCCTCCGGTTCCTGGGCCGGGACGGCGGGTGGAGGTGGTACTACCTCGGCTGGTTCGCCGCCGGAGTGGGCGTCATCACCAAGGGGGTGGGCATCCTCGCCCTCTTCGTCCTCCTGCCCGCCCTCTGGACCCATCGTTCCGAGCTGCGGGGCGCCCGCTGGACCGCCTGGCTGAAGGGCCTCGCGGGCCCCCTCTGCCTGGCCGGCGCCATCGCCCTCTGGGTCGCGCCCATGATGCTCGCGGTCCACCGCAGCGGCAGCCCCGAATACCTGGCCTACCAGGACAACATCCTCTTCCGGCAGACCGTCACCCGCTACGGCAGCGCATGGCATCACGTGGCGCCCTGGTACGACTACCTGGTGAACGTCATCCCCGCGTTCTGGCTGCCCCTCTCCCTCCTGCTGCCCTGGCTCGTGATCCGCTGGCACCGCGCCTGGCGGGCCGGCGACCGCCGCGTGGTCCTGCTGCTGTCCTACCTCGTGCTGGTGCTGGTCTTCTTCAGCGCCTCGCCCGGCAAGCGCGGGGTGTACATCCTGCCCGCCACCCCGGCCCTGGCCCTCCTGGCCGCGCCCTACCTGCCGGAGCTGATGGGCCTGCGCGGGCCCCGGCGGCTGTGGTCGGGCCTCGCGTGGCTGCTGGTGCTGCTCGCGGGCCTCGGGGCCCTGGCTCTCCTGTTCCCGAAGGTCCAGGCCAGGGCGGCCGCCCTGGACTTCGGAAACCTCCTGCCGTCCCTGCTGGCCCTGGGGGTCCTGGCCGCGGGCGCGGCCGTGCGTTTCCGGAAATCGCCCGCGTGCGCCGTCCCGGCCGTGCTGGCCTCCGTCTGGCTGGTCGTGGGCCTCGGCATCAATCCGGCGCTCAACGAGGGCCGGACCCCGGTCGCCGTGATGAGGCAGGCCGAAGCCGCAGTGCCCCAGGGCCAGGAGCTCCTGCTGGTGGACTACCGGGAACAGTTCCTGCTGTTCGCCTCCAGGCCCGTGAACCACCTGGCCTACCACCTGCCCGCGGCGGACCAGGCGGGCCTCGCCGCGACCTGGCAGGCGGCCGCCCCCGGCCGGTGGATCCTGGGCCCCGAGGACCTCCTGCGCAGGACCTTCGACCTGGGCCCCGGACGCGATCTGGGAGAGCGGCACGGCGAGCACTGGTGGCTGCTTCCGCCCGGTTCCGCGCGCCCCTCGGGCCGGCCGCTGGACGAACCCGTCTTCCGCTTCGTTCCGGCGGGAAACTCGATGAACAGATAATCGGCGAATTCCCGCCCCTCCCTCCGCGCCGGACCCGTTCTCCGCGGCCCTGCCTCCAGGTCCGTGCAGCCTGCTTCCTGCCTGGGAACCGCTGGGTTGGCTCCGGAGTGAACCGGCTTTTCCGCGACGATTGCGGATCCTGGGCCGGCGCCGGGACAGGATCATGCCCCCCGGGAGTCCCGTCTCCCGAAGGGGTCCCCCAGGAACCATTCACGATATTGATTGAATAGACAAATAAATTCGGATTTTTGATTACTAAACGACAAGAATCATCAAATCATGACCACAAGATGCACATGTATTCCGATCGTACCGCACAGGTCGCAAGGCGGAACTCCTGATCGGATGACGAACCGGAAGCCCGGGAACCGGAGGGCGCGGTTCACTTCTTCTTCGTGCTGATCGCGCCGAAGATCGTCACCGCGCAGCAGGCATAGGCGACGGCGGGGAAGACGCCCCAGAGGTACCAGATGACGAGGCCGGCGGCACAAAGCGCTGTCGGTACCACTGCGGACATCAAATCTCCCACCCGTCGGCCATGCGTGATTATCTCATACTCGCGCGCCGGCCCACGGAAGTCGTGCTGAAAGCCATATCGCCGCCTGCGCGGCCCCACCGGGCGGAATGCCCCGGACAGTCGCAAAACAACGACGGAAATGCTATGGTTATTCCCCCATCAACCCTCGTGATCCCCTGTCGCGGAGAGCGGACTCCTCCAACCCTGGCGGCAAAGATGCACACTTCAGGCAGATCGTTCGTGTGT